>ORJL010110666.1_pt1 | contig 91947 bp, 32 predicted proteins | sample 1779941 | NCBI WGS metagenome assembly ORJL01 (sample SAMEA104232317, study PRJEB22302) | groundwater metagenome | biome: forest; feature: aquifer; material: groundwater | place: USA | collected 2011-08-07 | depth 5.8 m | reverse complement strand
GTCGACGGTCCCCGTGTCGGTTTCGCCGCAGACATTCGCCGCCACCGTTTTATCCTCATCCAGCTGCTCACGAAGCTGGTCGTAGTAGGAAATTTCGAGATTGGTCCCCAGGGTCACCGTCCCCGACTGCGGGGGGATCTGCCCCAGGAGAGTGCGGATGAGCGTCGTCTTACCGCTGCCGTTGGGGCCGATGATGCCGATCTTGTCACCGCGCATGATCCGGATCGAGAGGTCCTTGATGATGCACTTATCGCCGAAGGAAAGGTGGACATGGTCGGCCCTCGTCACCACCTGACCCGAGCGGTCCGCCTCCTGCGCCTTCATGCGTACTTTTCCGATGATCTGCCGCTGCGCTTTTTTTTCTTCGCGGAGCTTTTCGAGCGCGCGGACGCGGCCCTCGTTGCGGGTGCGGCGCGCTTTGATCCCCTGGCGGATCCACACCTCTTCCTGGGCGAGTTTTTTGTCGAACTGCTCCCATTCCATCGCTTCGGCGTGCAGCGCCAATTTCTTGCGTTCCAAAAAAGTCGGGTAATCGCAGGACCAGCTATAGAGCTTGCCGCGGTCGAGCTCCACGATCTTGGTGGCCAGGCGCGTCATGAACATGCGGTCGTGCGTGACAAAAAAGAGGGTCCCCCGGTATTCCTTTAGAAAGCCTTCGAGCCACTCGATCGAATCGGTATCCAGATGGTTGGTCGGCTCATCCAGGAGCAGGATCTCGGGCTGGAGCACCAGCGCCTTGGCCAACAGCGCTTTTCTTTTCTGCCCTCCGGAAAGTTCTTCGAAATTACTTTCGGGATCCAATTTCATGCGCGCGAGAACGTCCTCGATATGGCGCTCGGTCTCCCAGCCGCCGGTGCGGTCCATTTCTTCGTGCAATTTGTCCAGCTGGCTCATGAGCTGAGGCGTGTTTTCCGTCTGGAGCCGGTGGTGCAAATGGTGGAAAGCGCCCAGGAGTTTCACGCGCTCGGGCAAACCCGACAGGACGATGTCAAACACATTGCCCGTGATGCCCACGGGTACTTCCTGAGGTAGATGCGTGACTTTGATCCCCTTCTGGTACCCGATCTCTCCTTTGTCCACCTTCATCTGGCCCGCGATGACTTTCATGAGCGTGGTCTTCCCCACGCCGTTGCGCCCGAGCAGCGCGACGCGCTCGCCGGACTCCACCTGCAGGCTGATATTGTCGAAAAGAAGCGGGCCGCCCAAAGCCAAAGAGATCTCTTGAATACTGATCAGCGCCATACTATTTTTCCATGGTGACCGATTAACGCGTTATATTGGAAGGGGTACAGGATACAACATAAGGAGCGACATTGCAGAAAAAAACGGTGGTCCTCGGCGTGATGCTTATGCTATCGGCAGTGTGGTGTCTCAACTGCGATGTGGCTAAAGCAGATTACCTCGGAAAATCCTGACGGAAACTCTGAAGCGCCTTGATGTACTGAGCGCGCTCGAACGCCGAGGCGTTCTCGCAGTGCACCTGGCTCATGCTCCCCTGCATCTCTTTCACCGATAGATATTCATGCTCCTTCATCCAGGTCGTCATATCCGACTCAATGACGCGGATATGCTCGATCCCTTTGCGGAGCAGGATCGAACAGAGCATGGCCGCATTGGCGCCCACCATGAGCATCTTGATGGCATCCGCCGCACCCTGGATCCCGCCGGTGGCTGCCAGATCACAGCCCACGCGCTTGTAGAGAATGCCGATCCACCGCAGGGGCAGACGCAGGGTCTGGGGAGAGCTCAAGAAAACATCGGACCGCACTTCCAGCTTTTCGATGTCGATGTCCGGCTGATAGAACCGGTTGAATAGAACCAACCCGTTCACTCCAGCCCCCTCCAAGCGCTTTGCGAAATGGGAAAGGCTCGTGAAATACGGCGCGAGCTTCACCGCCAGCGGGATTCCGATCTCCTTCTTCACCCGCATGACCACGTCCAGATAATCCTCTTCCACCTGGACGGCCGAGCGTGCCGGATCGGCCGCAACAGAGTAAAGGTTGAGTTCGATCGCGTCCGCGCCGGCGGATTCCATGTTCTTGGCGATGCGCACCCAGCCGCCGGGCGTCGTGCCGTTCAAGCTTGCGATCACGGGGATCTTGACGGTTTTCTTGGCTTTTTCCAGATGTGTTAAATATTCCTCCGGGCCCAGATTGAAATGCCCTGTATCCGGGAAAAAAGAAGAAGCTTCCGAAAACGCATCCACATTATTCGTCAGGTGATGTTGCAATTCCCTGGCATCGTTGCGCAACTGCTCCTCGAAAAGAGAGTGCAGGACCACCGCCGAAGCGCCGGCCTGTTCCAGACGCCGGATGTCGTCGATCTCCTCGGAAAGCGGCGAAGCGGACGCCACCAGCGGTGTCCGCAGCGCCAGCCCCAGATAATGCGTGGAGAGGTCCATTATTTCACCGCCAGAGGCTGCGCGGCGGGCACGGGCGCTTTTTCGTTCCCGCGCGATGCGAGATATTCGTACAGCGAACGCCGCACGTCGACATCCTTCTGAGCGGATTGCACGAGGCGCTTGGCTTCTTCGGGATTGCTCTTAAAGAGCATCTTGAAGCGGTTCTCCATGAGCACATACTCGCTCATGGGCAGATTGCGCGACGGCTTTTCAAGCTGAAGCGGGTTCAGATGGTCCATCGCGCGCGCCGGGTTGTAGCGGTAGAGCGGCCACCGCCCGGATTCAAACGCCGCTTTTTGGTTCTGCATGCCGGTGGTCATGTTGATGCCGTGGGCGATGCAGTGGCTGTACGCGATGATGAGCGAGGTCCCCGGATATGCCTCCGCCTCGATGAACGCTTTCAGCGTGTGCTCATCCTTGGCGCCCATGGCGACGCTCGCGACGTACACGTTGCCGTACGTCATGGCGATGAGGCCGAGGTCCTTTTTAGGAGCACCCTTTCCTCCGGCCGCGAATTTCGCGACCGCTCCGCGCGGAGTGGATTTTGATTTTTGTCCGCCCGTGTTGGAATAGACCTCCGTGTCGAGCACGAGGATGTTCACGTTGGCGCCCACCGACAGCACGTGGTCGAGTCCGCCGAAGCCGATATCGTACGCCCAGCCGTCGCCGCCGACGATCCACACGCTCTTTTTCACGAGCTTGTCCGCCAACTGGAGCAGGCGCACGCCTTCTTCAGTTTTGACGCCCTTCAACTTATTCTTGAGTTCTTCGACGCGCAGACGCTGCTCATAGATCTCCGCCTCGTCCGTCTGGACAGAGGCGAGAATGGCGTCAGCCAGGGACGTGCCGACGTCGGGCGCGAGCCGCTTTAAAAGTTCCTGGGCATATTCGGTCTGCTTGTCGATGGAAAGCCGCATGCCAAGGCCGAACTCCGCGTTGTCCTCGAAAAGCGAATTGCACCAAGCGGGCCCTCTGCCCTCGCTGTTGGCGGACCAGGGCGTGGTCGGCAGATTGCCGCCGTAAATGGACGAGCATCCGGTGGCGTTGGCGATCACCGAGCGGTCGCCGAAAAGCTGGGACAGGAGCTTAAGATACGGCGTCTCGCCGCAACCGGCGCATGCGCCGGAGAATTCGAAAAGCGGCTCCTGGATCTGCTGCTCGCGGATCTTGGAAAGATCGAGGCCTTTGGACGCAGGGATCGGCAGCTTAAGGAAGAAATCCCAGTTTGCTTTTTCACCCGCGAGGACCGGCGCCTGCGGACGCATGTTGATGGCTTTGATCTGGGTCTGTGATTTGGACTTGGCCGGACACACGTCCACGCAAATGCCGCATCCGGTGCAATCTTCGGGAGCGACCTGCAGCGTAAACTTCTTCCCCAGCCACGAAGGGTTGCGCGCCTCGACTGCCTTGAAGGTTTCGGGCTTACCGGACAACTCCGACGCGTCGTACGCTTTCATGCGGATGACGCTGTGAGGACAGACGAAAACGCATTTGGCGCATTGAATGCAGAGTTCGGATTCCCAGACCGGGATCTCGTGGGCGAGATTGCGCTTTTCGTATTTGGCCGTGCCTACCGGATAGGTGCCGTCGACGGGAAGCACGCTCACAGGGATCTGGTCGCCGCATCCAGAGAGGACCTTTCCGAGGACGTTCCGGACGAATGCCGGCGCATCTCCTTGGACAGCCTCGCGCAATACACGCGCGGAGGTCGCTTTGGCGGGGACCTTCACTTCGTGCAGCATCGACAATGTCTGATCGACCGCGCGGATATTCGTCTCGACGATCTCTCCGCCTTTCTTGCCGTACGTGTCCACGATGGCCTGCTTGATCTTTTGAATGGCCAGATCCCTCGGCAGCACACCCGAGATGGCGAAAAAGCACGACTGCATGACGGTGTTGATGCGTCCGACCATGCCGCACTCTTTGGCCACCGTGTAGGCGTCGATGGTGTAGAACTTGGCTTTCTTCTCGATAAGATGTTTCTGCGCGACCGCAGGAAGCGTGTCCCACACTTTTTCCGGTGAGGCCGGAGAATTGAGCAAAAAGACCCCGCCCGGCATCAGATCCGCCAGAAGATCGTAGCTGTCAAGAAAGAGAGGCTGGTGGCATCCGATGAAATCGGGACGGGTCACCAGGTACGGCGCATGGATCTCGCCCGGTCCGAAACGAAGATGCGAGATGGTGATGGCACCCGATTTTTTGGAATCGTAGACAAAATATCCCTGCGCCGAGTAATCGCTGTTTTCCCCGATGATCTTGATGGAGTTTTTGTTGGCGCTCACGGTGCCGTCGGCCCCGAGACCGTAAAAAAGGGCTTCGTGACGGCCGTTCTTCGGCAGACAAAAAGCCGCGTCCACGTCGAGGCTGGTGTGGCTTAAGTCGTCGTTGATGCCGACCGTAAACTGATTTTTCGGGCGTGCCTGGTCCAGGTGGTCGTACACGGCTTTGACCATCGCTGGAGTGAATTCCTTGGAAGAAAGCCCGTACCGTCCGCCGATGATGAGCGGCATGCTCTTGAGATGTCCCCACCCGTTCATGAGCGCCGAATAAAGAGCCTCCACGCAGTCGAGGTACAAAGGCTCTCCGCCCGCGCCCGGTTCTTTTACCCGGTCGAGGACCGCGATCTTCTTGACACTCGCGGGAATGGCCTCCGCCAAGCGCTTGGCGTCGAACGGCCTGTAGAGACGCACTTTGAGAAGGCCCGTCTTGGCGCCTTTGGAATTGAGCGCCTTCAAGGTTTCGCTCACCGTGTCGCAGGCCGAACCCATGACGACGATGATCTTCTCGGCGTCCGGCGCACCGTAGTACTCATACGGACGGTACGAACGGCCGGAAAGTTCGGCGAAGCGGTCCATCGCTTTTTCGACCATGCCTGGGCACGCCGCGTAGAACGGATTGACGGTCTCGCGGGATTGGAAGAAGACATCGGGATTCTGGGACGTGCCGCGGAGCACGGGCTTGTCCGGAGTCAGCGCGCGCGAACGGTGTTCGGCGATCTTTTTCTCGTCGATCATTTTTTTCATGACCGCTTCAGAGATGAGGTCGATCTTGGAGATCTCATGGGACGTGCGGAAACCGTCGAAGAAATGCAAAAACGGGACACGGCTTTCCAAAGTGGCGGCGTGCGCGATGAGAGCCAGGTCCTGCGCTTCCTGCACATTATTGGAAGCGAGGATGGCAAAACCCGTGCCGCGCGTGGCCATCACGTCGCTGTGGTCCCCAAAAATAGAGAGGGCTTGGGTCGCCAAGGCCCGGGCGGCGATATGGAATACGACGGGCGTGAGCTCTCCCGCGATCTTGTACATCGAGGGGATCATGAGAAGCAGGCCTTGCGAAGAAGTGAACGTGGTGGCAAGCGATCCTGTCTGCAACGCGCCGTGGATGGCACCTGCGGCGCCGCCTTCGCTCTGCATCTCGACGACTAAAGGGATGGTGCCCCAGAGATTGGCACCGGATTCACTCTGCCAGGCGTCGGCCCATTCGCTCATCGGCGAAGCCGGCGTGATCGGATAGATCGCGATCACTTCGTTCAGTTTATAGGCAACTCTTGCGACCGCTTCATTCCCGTCTAACGTTTTAAATGCCATGTGGCCTCCATAAATTCCACCTATTATACACAGTTTTGGCGGCGAGCCAACACGTCAATGCGAGGATCACGGACGGGACGTTCATAAAGTTTTGTCTCCGCGTTCAGGGTTCGCCCCGATCCGGGTGCGGCGAGCCAGATGACTCTCGAGGGTGGTGGCGACCATGGCGACCAGGATGGCCGCGCCGAAAAAGTAGATCCCCCGTTCGACCCTGGCGGCCGCCAAAACACCCAGCTTCATGGACACCATGATGACCGCGACCACGAACACGTCGAGCATGGACCACCGCCCCAGCACCTCGAGGCCGTAAAGGATCCATCGCCTCCGGCGGTCGGTCATCTTGACGAACCACAGGACGAGCAGCGTCGCCAGCTTCATGATGGGAAACACGATCGAGAAAAAATAGATCACGACCGCAAGCCCGCGGTTCTTTTCCACCCAGAGGTTCTCTATCCCGCCCATGATGGAAAATGTGTTCGTCTCCCACAGTTTCCGCACCGTCAGGACCGGCATCTGGAGCGCGACGAAAAACAGGGCCGCCGAAACGAAGATGAGCAGGACAATGTCCACTCTTTTGGGATAGATCTGCTGAAGAGACTTGGCCTGGCCGGTGCTCATGAGGTGGCTTTTTTAGGGAATAGCATATAGTCCCTATCTTCGGAACTCTTGAATGCCGACCGTAACACCGCCCCATTTTTTGTGAGCTGATAAAGATCGTACCACTCGGACAGGCCGAGGTTATTCATCTCATCTTCAAACATCCCGAGACATTCGACCAATATATCCGGCTTGGCAAACCGGATGATGGGCAGGAGGCTCTTGAGAATGGACGCCTCCGAGCCTTCCGCATCGATCTTAAGAAGCACGGAGCTGTGTTTTTCAAACAAGCCGGCCAAAAGCTCCCCCTGGACCGACAAAACTTTATGTTCCACAACATCCGGTGAAAATATTGAAGCAAAATCCTTGAGAAGAGACCCATTTTTTAAGTGGCCTCGAGGTTCATAAAAAGTGATGAAACCTGTGCTCTCGCCTACCGCCGTGTTAAAAGTGTGAACGTTTTTTGAAAAACCGTTGAGCTCGATATTTCTGAGCAGCCTCGAATAGGCCTCACGGGAAGGCTCGAACGCGTAAATCTGGCAATGCTCGTAAAATTTCGAGAAAAAGACCGTGTAGATGCCTACGTTGGCTCCAATTTCGATAATGGCTTCGTACTTATTGTTACTTTTATTAAGAAAAGAAAACACGCTTGGCTCATAGGTCATTTCACGCATCAGCAGCGACTCAAGATCGTCTTCTCCTAGATGAGGGAAAATACAGAAAGCGACTTTTTCTATCTCGATTTTTTGGGCCGGCAAATCGATCGGAGGCCAGTCGATCGACATGATGCTGTTGATCAAGCGTTTTTTGAAGCAGCCGTCAGGAAGGGGTTTTACAAAAACACTGAGCATATAAAAATACAGCTTGGAAATAAGCGGCGACATCGCGATGACTTTGTGGACCTTAAGACCGGCCGCCCTTAAATTGATCATGGGCTATTCCCTAAAACTCAAGATCTTCTGAATAATCGTCAGCAGTGTCACGTCCGGTGTCGACGCGCCCGACGTGATCCCGATCTGCTTCGCATCGGGCTTGAACCATCCCGTGTGCGTCTCGACCTTGCCCGTGACGGGATTGCGCGATCTGATCTCATCGGCGGAGAGGATATCGTCAGCGCCTTCAATATGGAATGAGGAGATGCGTCCGCCATCAGAAGCGTTAGCGGACGTCCGCTGATGCTCTGGTAGCGGACGTCCATGGGAGATCTCAGCTAGGTGGGTGGTGTTGGAGCTGTTGAAGCCGCCGACTATTAAAAGAAGGTCGAGGGGCTTTTCCAGCAGTTTGCGGACGGCATCTTGCCTGTCTTGCGTCGCGCCGCAGATCGTGTCGAAGCTGCGGAAACGATCGGCGGTAGCGGCGGCGCCGAAGCGTTCCTGGAATGCAGCGCGAAGCATGTTTTGGATCTCAAGCGACTCGCCTTTCAGCATCGTGGTCTGGTTGGCCATGCCCATCTTGCACGTCGCGGGGTCAAACGGGCCTGAGACAGCACCCGGATACCGGGCGGCGAACTCCTCGGGCGTCTCTTCGCCCTTGATCACGGCGACGAGCTCGCGGGCTTCGGCCATGTTTTCGATGGTGATGGTGGTACCGCCCTCTTTCACGGCCTGGGAGACGGTCGCACGGGTCTCTTCATGATTCCTTTTTCCGTGCATGATGGTGATAAATCCGTTTTTGGCGTAGCCTTCGACGCGTTTCCAGACGTTGATGATAGCGCCACAGGTCGAGTCGACGACCATGACCCCTTTGGCGCGGAGAGCGGCCATGTCGCGGAAATCTGTACCAAATGCCGACACGACGACGACGTCGCCGAGGGTGAGCTCTTCCGTGAGAAGGAGGTTCTGAGCGTCGCGCTTCAGATAATGGACGCCCTTTTCTTTCAGCTTTCCGTTGATATAAGGGTTGTGGATGAGCTGGTCGGTCATGAAGATGCGCTTGCCCTCTCCGCCGGAGGACGGATCCGCCGACGCATTGGTGGCGGAGAAGCGGGCGCACGTCTCGAAGACCATGTCGATGGCCTTGTCCACCCCGTAACAGAAACCAAAATGTTCAGGAAAGTGGAACGTGAGCGCCCCGAAATCCCACACGCCGCCCGTCTCGCGGATCCTGGAGATCGCGGAGGCTTCATAATTTTCATGATGATGTTTGAAACCCTCGCCGAATTCAGAGAGCTTCTTGATGACCTGGTTCACCCCACCACCTCCTTTGACACCAACACAGCGCCTGGTTCTGCCGTCTGCGGCAAACTCATTGGTTCTTCGAACCTAAAGAGAGGTGGTGGGGTCATAAGCCCTTCATTATAGCCCAAGAGCCCTTTCCTGAGGACCATTTTATAAGGGACTTGTGCCCCTGCTTTCGTGAGCGTATATTCTTAGGTTATGGCTAAAAATGTTCTTCTTGCCGCCCTTGTTCTTGCCGCCCTCGTCCGTGGGGGAACATTTTTCCTCGGCCATGCCGGCGGCGGAGACCAGTCTTACTACACTGCGGCGGCGATGAAGCTCGAAAAAACGGGCTTCAAGGGCTACACGCTCCGCGACACCGCGTTTGTGCCTCGCCCCGGCGGCTTTGTGGAATACACGCACGATACCGATCCCGCCCACAGCGCCGTTGAAGCCATGAAAAGCGCCGGGTTGCATTATTACGACACGCCTGTGCTTCATGTCCCTCCTCTTTTTTCAGCCGTGATCCGGTTTTCGCATGCGGTGTTCGGCCCCAAAGCGTATGTGCTCGAGGATAAAGCGTTTCCATTCCACAGGGGGTGGCATTTTCATCGCGCGGAATTTTACGCGACGGTCGTGCCGTTCACGGCGAGCCTCGCGACGCTGATGCTTCTGGCGTTTTTTGTACTCGGGCGCGCGGGAACGGCGGCCGCGGCGCTGGCCGTCTTTGCGCTGGCCGTCAGTCCCGTGGACATCCTCGCGGCCGACCGCGTGTGGGCGGACAGTCTCGTGACATTTTTCGTCTTTGCGGCGTTTATTTTGTATCTGGAGGCGGCCGACCGTCGAAGGATCTGGCCGGCCGCAGCTGCGGGGGTCTTTCTCGGGCTTGGTATACTGACGAAGGGCTCGGCGCTTTTCTTTTTACCGTTCGCCCTTCTTCATGATCTCCGGGTGGAGAAAAAACTGTCTCTTCGCTTCGTGGCGCTGGCAGGAGCGGCGCTTGTTATTTCCTTGCCTTGGTTTTGGCTGCTATATAAGACATACGGCAATCCCTTTTATTTTCCCGCGGCCCCGTTGCCGGGGAGCGGCCCGGATGCAAAGTGGTTTGAATTCGTGACAAACCGGCCCTGGTTCATGTATCCGGTGAACCTTTTCTTCCAAAATCCTCTTTTTCTTTTCGCGGCGGCGCCGCTGGCCGCCATCGCCCGGCGAAGATCCCTCCCGGAAGAAAACCTGATGATCGCTTGGGTCGTCTTTTTTATGGCCATCCTTCTGACCGTGTGGCCGTGGCGGGAAGAGCGCTACCTCCTTCCAGCCTACCCAGCCCTCGCCGCGCTTGCGGGTCTGGGTATGAGCCGGGTCCGGAAAGCCTTAGAGGCCCGCCGAAAAAACCTCGGTTCAGCCGCCTTGACGCTTGCGCTCACCGTGGCCATCCCATGGTCGCTCGAATTAGCCTATATGTACCTCTATATATGGCAGAACGACACTCTCCCTGTGCCTTTTTAAGCTTCTTTTGGACACCGGCACTTTTATGTTATACTGGCGTTTCTTCGAAAAGGAATTAAAACCATGTCTTCGCGCATTGAAGATATTCTAAAAGAGACAAAGATATACCAAATTCTCCGCCCCAAGCTCGTCATGGGTCTGCCGACCATGCCCTTGAAGGATGCGATCGCGCTGATGCACGCCGAAAAATCGGGTTATGTCGTGATCGCGGACATGCATTCCAAGGCGGTCGGCATGTTCACCGAGCGCGAAGTGCTCATGAAAGTGCTCCAACCGGGCGTCTCTCTGAGCGAGCCGGTCTCGAAGTACATGCGCACAGACGTCCACACGCTGTCGAAGTCGGACACCGTGGGCGCCGCGATCGACACCATGGATCAGTTCAGCATCCGCCACGTGCCTCTGGTGGACGAATATGGGCAGGTCAACGGCATCCTGTCGATCCGCACCATCGTCATCTTTTTATCCGAACTGTTTCCGACGGAAATCTTCAACCTTCCTCCCCAGGCCAACCAGACCCCTGAGACACAAGAAGGCGGTTAAGGAGCAACTTTGTCAGTCCAGACCCAGGAAAAAGAGCTTGAATCCGTAACGATCCGCTTTGCCGGCGACTCCGGCGACGGCATGCAGTTGACGGGCGATCAATTCACCGATACGTCCGCCATCATGGGCAACGACATCGCGACACTGCCCGACTTCCCTGCCGAGATCCGCGCCCCTCAGGGCACGCTCCCCGGCGTGTCGAGCTTCCAGATCCAATTTTCCAAGAACGAGATCTTCACCGCCGGCGACTCGCCCGACGTCCTGGTCGTGATGAACCCCGCGGCGCTCAAGGTCAACCTGCGCGACCTCCAAAAAGGCGGGCTTGTCGTCATCAATTCAGATTCGTTCACCGAGGACAACCTGAAAAAAGCGGGCTGGAAATCGAATCCGCTCGAAGACGCGTCGCTGAAGGACTATTCGGTCCTCAAAGTCCCCTTCTCGGCGCTCACGCGCAACGCTCTCGCCGAATCCAAGATCAAGGGCTCGGAAGTCGACCGCTGCAAGAACTTCTTCGCGCTCGGCCTTATGTTCTGGATGTACAGCCGCTCTCTCGACCACACGCTCCGGTGGATCACCGAGAAATTTTCCAAAAAACCGGAGATCGCTGAAGCCAACGTCATGGCTTTGAAGGCCGGCTATAATTACGGCGACATCACCGAGACGGCCCCTTCGCGTTACATCGTCAAAAAAGCGGTCATCGCACCGGGGTCGTACCGCAAGATCACGGGCAACGAAGCCGCCGCCATGGGCCTCATCGCCGCCGCTTACCTTTCTGACAAAGAGATCCTTTTCGGCACATACCCCATCACGCCCGCCTCGAACATCCTGCACGAGTTGTCCAAGAGGAAAAACTTCAGGATCAAGACGCTTCAGGCCGAAGATGAGATCGCAGCCTGCGGCGCGGCCCTCGGCGCATCGTTCGGCGGCCAGCTCGGCGTGACGGCGACGAGCGGTCCCGGCGTGTGCTTGAAATCGGAGATGATCAACCTCGCCGTCATGGTCGAGCTCCCCCTTCTGGTCATCAACGTCCAGCGCGGCGGTCCCTCGACCGGTCTTCCCACGAAAACTGAGCAGTCGGACCTCCTGCAGTGCATGTACGGCCGCAACGGCGATTCTCCCGTGGCGATCGTCGCGGCGTCGACGCCGGCCAACTGTTTCGATTACGTCATCGAGGCCACTCGCATCGCAATGAAACACATGTGCCCCGTGTTCTTCCTTTCGGACGGTTACATCGCCAACGGCGCCGAACCCTGGAAACTCCCCGAACTCGACAAGCTCCCCAAGATCAACATCACGCACCCCGGCGCCGCCGCGCCCCCGTTCCTGCCCTTCGTGCGCGATGAAAAAACACTCGCGCGCCCCTGGGCCGTCCCCGGTACGCCGGGTCTCGAACACCGCATCGGCGGCATCGAAAAGGCCGACAAGACGGGCGGCGTGAGCTACGACGCGGACAACCACCATAAGATGTCAGAGCTTCGCCGCGACAAGATCCGCCGCATCGCCGACGACATCCCGCCGGTCGATGTGTTCGGCGAAAAAAAGGGCAAGCTCCTGGTGCTTGGCTGGGGCGGCACGTTCGGCACGCTTCATGCGGCCGTCGATGAGCTGCGCAAAGAAGGTAAAAAAGTTTCGGCGTGCCACTTGAATTACATCAACCCGTTCCCTAAAAACCTCGGCGAGGTGCTGGCCGGTTTTGAGAAGGTCCTGATCCCCGAGATCAACATGGGGCAACTCATCGTCCTCATCCGTAACGAGTTCCCGGGCGTCAAAACCGTCGGCTATAACCGCGTGACGGGACAACCCTTCAAGATCCGCGAGATCCGCCTGGAGATCGAGAAACACCTATGACCCCCAAATACATCAAAGACGACTTCGTCTCCGGGCAGGACGTCCGCTGGTGTCCCGGCTGCGGGGACTACGCCATCCTTTCGGTGATGCAGAAGATGCTCGCCGACACGACGACGACCGCCCGTGAGAACCACGTGTTCATCTCGGGGATCGGCTGTTCGAGCCGCTTCCCTTATTACATGAACACGTACGGCTTCCACACCGTGCACGGTCGCGCGCCTTCGATCGCGACCGGCCTTAAGTGCGCGCGTCCGGATCTCACCGTCTGGGTCATCACCGGCGACGGCGACGGCCTTTCTATCGGCGGCAACCACCTCATCCACTGCCTGCGCCGCAACGTCGATCTCAATATCATCCTCGTCAACAACCGCATCTACGGGCTCACGAAGGGCCAGTATTCGCCGACGTCTGAAAAAGGCAAGCTTACAAAATCTTCGCCCTACGGGTCGATCGATTACCCCATCAACCCGCTCTGTCTGGCCATCGCGTCGGAGGCGACGTTCGTCGCGCGGACCGTCGACCAGGACCCGCGCCACATGAGCCAGATGCTCGCCCGGGCGCACCAACACAAGGGCGTCTCGTTCGTCGAGATCTATCAGAACTGCATCATCTTCAACAAGGACACGTTCCAGACGGTGACCGGACGCGACGTCCGCGACGACCGCGCGCTGTACCTTGAACACGGCAAACCTCTCGTCTTCGGTAAAGCCAAGGAAAAGGGTATCCGCATGAACGGCCTGAAACCTGAGATCGTGGAGTTGAAAGACATCAAAGATCCGATGAAGGAGCTTCTCATCCACGATGAAAATGCGGCAGACCCTACCTACGCTTACCTTTTGACGCAGATGAACTACCCGGAGATGCCTGTTCCGTTCGGCGTGCTTCGCTGCATCCAAAAACCGACGTACGACGACATGATGAACGAGCAGGTCAAGTCCGTCATCGACAAAAAGGGCAAGGGTAAGCTCGAAGACCTTCTTTTCACCGAAGACGTCTGGAACGTCGCTAACCAGGGGAGCTGCTGACATGGCTAAGGTCAAATGCCCGTATTGCGGTCACGAAAACATCCTCGGTATGGACCACTGCGACAAGTGCCTGCATTCGTTCACGCAGAAGGACGGCCATCAACCGGGCAAAGAAGCGCTCCAGAAAAAGATCATGATGGAGCATGTTAAGGACTTCATCCAAAAAGAGCCCATCCTCGTAGACCCCGAGACGTCCATCCACGAAGTGATCGAGGAAATGCACCGGCATCCGACAAAGGGCTGTGTGCTCGTCTGCAACGCCCAAAAAAGTCTTCTCGGCATCGTCTCCATCCGCGACATCCTTCTCAAAGTGGCGGGGAAGATGAACGAAAAAGAACGGAAAACCTGCGCGGTCAGGACCATCATGACGTCCAAACCCGAATGCCTCGAGAAGAACGCGCCCCTGTCGTTCGCGCTGCACAAAATGTACATCGGAAAGTTCCGCCACGTGCCGGTCATCGACAACGGCGTGCCCATCGGCGTCGTTTCGACCCGCGACCTCATCGAATACCTTTCAACAAAACGTAAAAAATAGTCCCCTGAAGAATATGATCAAACCGGCCGAAGGCTCAGAACGTTCTTTTCCTGCTTCCAAAAAAATTTATGTGGCGGGCTCACTCTATCCGGACATCCGTGTCCCGATGCGAGAGGTGACGCTTTCCCCCACACTCTCGCACGGGCCGGGCGGCGCAAAGGAAGAGCCGAACGCGCCGGTCCATGTTTACGACACGAGCGGGCCGTACACCGACCCTGCCGTCTCGATCGACCTGAAGAAAGGTCTTCCCGCGCTTCGCGCTTCCTGGATCGCCAAACGCGGCGACTGCGACGCGCTGCCCGCGCAGACCTCGGAATACGGCCGTAAGCGTCTGGCCGACAAAAGCCTCGATGCGCTCCGCTTCCGGCGCCCCCGCACGCCTTTGAAAGCGAAGGCCGGCCGCAACGTCTCCCAAATGCATTACGCGAAGAAGGGCATCGTGACCGCGGAGATGGAATTTATCGCCATCCGCGAGGATCTCTTGCGTGAGAAAGCGGGCATGGCGGGCGCGTTTCAGCATGCCGGCGACTCTTTCGGCACGTCGATCCCTTCGCGCATCACCCCGGAATTCGTCCGCGACGAAGTGGCTCGCGGCCGCGCGATCATTCCGGCCAACGTGAACCACCCTGAACTCGAACCGATGATCATCGGCCGCAACTTCCTCGTCAAGATCAACGCCAACATCGGCAACTCCGCCGTCGCCTCTTCCATTGAAGAAGAAGTCGAGAAGATGCGCTGGGCGACGCACTGGGGCGGCGACACCGTGATGGACCTGTCGACCGGAAAGAACATCCACGAAACGCGCGAGTGGATCCTCCGCAACTCCCCCGTCCCCATCGGCACCGTGCCCATTTACCAGGCGCTCGAGAAAGTCGACGGCAAGGCCGAGGAGCTCACGTGGGAACTCTACCGCGACACGCTCATCGAGCAGGCCGAGCAGGGTGTCAGCTATTTCACGATCCACGCGGGGGTGCTTCTGCGCTACGTGCCCATGACCGCCTCGCGCGTCACGGGCATCGTCTCGCGCGGAGGTTCCATTCACGCCAAATGGTGCCTCGCCCATCACAAAGAGAATTTTACATACACACATTTCGATGAGATCTGCCAGATCATGAAAGCGTACGACGTGTCGTTCTCGCTAGGCGACGGCCTTCGTCCCGGTTCCATCGCCGATGCCAACGACCAGGCACAGTTTGCTGAGCTCGAAACGCTTGGCGAGCTGACCAAGATCGCCTGGAAACACGACGTACAGACGATGATCGAAGGCCCCGGTCATGTGCCCATGCAGATGATCAAGATCAATATGGAAAAGCAGCTCGCAGAATGCGGCGAAGCCCCCTTCTATACGCTCGGGCCGCTCACGACGGACATCGCCCCCGGGTACGACCACATCACCTCGGGGATCGGCGCCGCCATGATCGGCTGGTATGGGTGCGCGATGCTTTGTTACGTGACCCCAAAAGAGCACCTTGGACTTCCGAACCGTGATGACGTGAAATCAGGCGTCATCACATACAAGATCGCCGCCCATGCCGCCGACCTCGCGAAAGGGCACCCGGGCGCGCAAACACGCGACAACGCAGTTTCGAAAGCGCGTTTTGAATTCCGCTGGAAGGACCAGTTCAACCTTTCCCTCGACCCGGCCACCGCCCTTTCGTTCCACGACGAAACGCTTCCGCAGGATTCCGCGAAAGTGGCGCACTTCTGTTCCATGTGTGGGCCGCATTTCTGCTCGATGAAAGTCACGCAGGACGTGCGCGATTACGCGGAGAAATTGAAGTTGGACGAGAAGAAAGCGCTTGAGGCGGGAATGAAAGAAAAGTCTGAGGAATTCAAGAAGAAGGGTTCAGAGATCTACCAGTAAGCTCCCTCCCCGCACGTTCCTTTCTAGTGGTAATGAAATCCGAACTTGATCTCGAGCTCGTCCTTGCCGATAAGCGCCAGGATCTCAGGCGGCAGGGGTCCAAACGGAGACGCCTCTTGCACGGCTTTGAGGCAGAACGATGCGAAGACCGTGCTCCCCTGGCTCTCCACGACCCTGACCAGCGCCACGCGTCCATCGCGGTCCAGCGTGATGCTCAACACAGCATCAGCGGTCTTAAAATCAGTCGGGTACTTGAACGCGATGTACGGAAACCACGAAAGCCAGATCTTCTCTTTCAGATTTTTCATGTACTCACCCATCCCCGAACCCGTCGCTTCGAACGAGGTCATTCCGAAAAGCGCCGCGCCGTGAGAATCCGTGCGTGTCATCTCCTCTGTCGTGATGCGGTCATGCCCGGGAACGCCTTGCTTTGAAGCTTCACTGGGCGGCGCAGCCGGACGGGCCTCGCTTTTTTCCTGGGGCGGAGGCGCCGGCAACTGGTCAGGAATGGGCATCTCCTTGAGCGCCAGAGGATCCGGCGGCGGCGGGAGTTCCGGTGTCTGGGGGGTCGGCGGCACCGCCCGCTTCTCTTCCTTGGGTGTCTCGATCTTTGGCGGAGGAGGCGCAGAAGGAGCCGCCGCGCGCGTCTGCGCCAGCTGATCGGCGATGCCTTTTTGCTCCACCGCGGGTCCGGCCGCAGGATCATTCGTGGGGGCCTTGGAAGCGTCCTGGTTCAGCGCATCGCGCGCGGCGATCTTGACGGTGTCTTTAGGCTCACGGGGGTTCGTCTTGGGAGGCGCCTCGACGAATTCAAAACGAAGCATATCCTCGTCCTTCTGCTGGCGGGCGCGCATGGCGGCCTGCGTCATGGCGGGAGTGCCTATCCCCTGAAAAAGTGCCGTATGGTCCACGGCAACCATCGCGGTGGCATTGACGACGATCGAGAGCGCGAGCGAGCCCGCGCCCGCCAGGAAGTCGCCGCGATTCACCCCACCACCTCTTTGGTCGCATAGCGACCGATTGCCCCGCAATCGCTGTAAAGAGATGGTGGGGTCACGGCAGAGGAGGCGTCTTGTTGGGACGCGGTTCCTTGGCGCGGGCCGGGATGTCAACGGTCACTTCCCCGCCGAGTATCTCGGCCTGGCAGCCGAGCCGGAATGGCGGTTTTAGATCAAACGCTTCGAGGACCTGGGTCTCGGCGGATCCGATCGGTGAAAGATGTTCGGCGCCGCTCATAATAAGCACGCGGCACGTGCTGCACGAAGCGTTGCCGCCGCACGTGTGATACATGGATAGACCGTTGTCGAGCGCGGCGTCGAGCACCGACGTCCCGCGGGCCACGTTGACTTTCCGTTTGGCATGCTTAAAGACGATCGACGGCATGATCTTCAGTCCTTTGCGAGAAACTCCAGGATCTCAGCGGTGTGCTCGGCCGGCTTCACCTTTTCATAGACCTTTTCGATCTTTCCGTCCTTGCCGATGAGGAACGTCGTGCGCGCCACGCCCATGTATTCCCTGCCGTACATGCTCTTTTTGACCCACACACCGTACTTCTTACAGAGTTCCTTTTCGGTATCGGCCAGAAGGATGAAGGGTAGCTTGAACTTATCAGCGAACTTCGCGTGTGACTTCCCGTCGTCGGGACTCACGCCGATCACGACCGCGCCTTTTTTCTTAAACACCGCGTATTCATCACGGAAACCGCACGCCTCGACCGTACAACCCGGCGTGTCGTCCTTGGGATAAAAATAAAGGATCACGCGGTTCTTGCCGGCGTAATCTTTGAGAGAGACTTCCTTGCCTGAATTATCTTTAACTTTAAAATCCGGAGCCTTTGATCCCTCTTTCGGTACGGACATGCCCATTCTCCTTTTTGTGGGGCCAGGGGTCCTGCCGCTGCGGACTCCATTCAATCCTCGGCAGTCCCAAGGGCTGCCTGCGGGTGAATGGAGGCCTCCCTTCGCGTCACCCCTGGCTCAATACTCGATCAGTGCTCTAAAAACTATGCTGCGATTTCCAATGCAGGATCATGCTTGATATAAATTTAAGTATGGGGAATAGCCGCGGGTGGCGCGGAGGGTCCCCTGTTCGCTCGCAGGCTGCTGAAAGACGCCGAGAACGAACAGGGTCCCCGCAGCGACAGGCCCCGCGGCCCCATAAAAAAAATATCCTTCAATCCTCTAGCGGCCACGAAGTTATTTCCAATTTGTTCCCATCCGGATCCAAAAAATAGACGGACCACGATTTTTCGCGCTTCTTCTGGAACGTGATCGTCACGCCGTGGGCTTTCAGTGATTCTACAGCCGCGTCGAATTCCTGGGTCTTCACCCGGAAGGAGACGTGGTTGCCGCCGAGGCCGGCATCCTGAAGCAGGTGCTTTTCCCCGTTGGGGTCGCCCTGGATGAGGCCGATGAGGGATGTGCCGCAATCAAGAAAGTATTCACTGCCGGGCTTCTGGTGTTCACGGGGACTGATCTTGAGGCCGAGCACCTCGGTATAGAATTTCAAGGAGGCATCGAGGTTTTTGACGTTCAGCGCGGCATGATCCATGCCCACGACTTTGATCACCCCACCACCTGATTCGCCCGCTCGCAGGCCGATCGCTTCGCGATCGTTGAAATCAGGTGGTGGGGTCACAGCTTCTCTGTCCGCTCCACTTTGCGCGCGCGGAACACGCGGTATTCTGTATAACCGGCGGCGTGCGCTAGAGCGGCGGCCTTGTCGTAATCGCGTCCCACATCCCCCGGCTCGTGCGAGTCCGACGAAAACGTGATGGGCACGCCGGCTTCTTGATAGATCTTGAGCGCTTCGAGCGAAGGATAGATCTCATGCACGGGCTTCCGGAGGCCGGATGTGTTGATCTCGACGGTGACGCCGGTATCTTTGAAAACTTTCGCAGTCGCTTTGATCTCGGGGGTCATGTCGGCGTTGGCGCGGTGGCCGAATTTCTTCACCAGGTCCACGTGGCCCATGATGTCAAAGAGGCCTGACGCCGCGGACCTGCGGAGCAGCTCGTAATAATCGCGGTAAATGGAGTCGATGTCCCTGTCTTTCCATTTCACGTTCTGGTCGGCGTCATCGAACGCCCAGCTGTCGATGAAATGGACGGAGCCGATCACGAAGTCGTACGGATACGCTTCGAGGATGGCGCGCGTCTTGTCCTCAAATCCGGGAATATAATCGGCCTCGATGCCGACTTTGATGGTGAATTTCGGGAACTGCCTGCGGACCTCGCTCATCAAGCCGTGATAATCCGGCAGCTGTGCGTGGCGCATCGTGTAACGCGGGTCTTCGTAAGCGACCAGCGGCGCATGGTCCGAAAAGCCGACCTCCGTCAGACCCGTCTTGATGGCCTGCTCCACGTAGGCGCGCGGCTGGCCGGTCGCATGACCGCAAAGCGGCGTGTGCATGTGGTAATCGACTTTAGGCAGCGGCACGGGAGGTCTTTTTTTTGACAGCGTAACGCGCGGGTGAGAGCGCTTTCACGATGAACGGATTCACGCGGCGCCCGAGCACCAAGTCGGCGATGAGGCGCCCGATGGAAAAACTCGTCGTCACACCGTGGCCGCCGAGAGCGGCGACCCAGTAAAACCCCTTCACCGCAGGATCTTCGCCGAGCACGAAACGCCCGTCGGCAGTCATCGTGCGCAGCCCGAAGTGAGCCCCTTCCAAGTGCACATCCGAAAACTTGGGGGCGAATTTGGCGAGTTTCTTTTTGAGCGCGGCGGCCATGCCCGGGTCGACGGCTTCCGTCTTTGTATTGCGTTCGAGAGAAAACAACTCTTTGTCACAGGGGCTCATGAGAAGCCCTTCCTTGACCGGCCGGAAATAAAGATCATGCGAAAGGTCCCAGACAAAAGGCCATTTCTTGGACGCTCCCACGGCGGGGTTCACGTAGAGATGGCGGCGATAGGCTTTGAGCGGGATCGTCGTGGCGCCCGCTTTTTTCCCGACTTCGCCCGCCCAGGCGCCGGCCGCGTTGACGATACGCGGAGCAATGAATTTTTTACCGCCGGCCGTCACGATGAAATTGTTTCCGGAGCGTTCGATGGACTCGAGCGGACTGTTGTAAAAGACCGGCACACCGCGCTTTTTGAGCTCAGATAGGAACGCTTTAAGAAATGCCGGGATCGAAACATGCCCGTCCGTCGGAGAGTAAAGCGCCTTTGAAAAAGCGGCCCCCTTCAGAAGCGGCACGATGCGCGCGGCCTCGTCGGGTGTCAGCCAGCGGCACGGCACGCTCTCGCGTGAAACCGCATCGGCGATGACACGCAGCTTGTCCTCGTCCCATGCCTGCGAGACCAGGAGCGACCCTTCGGAACGAAAATCGATCTTCCAGCCGTCAGACTGCGCCGCAGCGATCGCGTCGCGGCCCAAACGGGCCAGATGCACCAGGATGGGGTCGGACACGGCCTGACGGATCATGCCTGCATTGTTGCCCGAGGCGTGCCGGCCTGCGACAGCTTCGCGCTCAATGACGATGACGCCCGGTTCGCGGGCTTGAGAGAGATGATAAGCGGAGGACAACCCCGCCAGACCCGCGCCGATCACGATGGTGCCTGTTTCGTGGACTGGGCTCGTCTTGATGCTCATGTGGCTAAGAGGATCTCGAGCTCTTTCAGGAGCTCTTGCTTCTCACTCTCGAGGCTTTTAATACTGCATCCGGCCGAATTATGGTGGCCTCCTCCTCCGAAATGGCGGGCAACCAGGGCCACGTTGACGCCGTGCTTCGACCGCAGTGAGACCCGAAAACGGCCGCTGTCGGTCTCGCGAAAAACGGCGGCGATGCTCACACCCTCGATCGAACGCAGATCGTCGGCCACCGCGTCAACATCGGACAGCTTGGCGCCGAAACGCTTAAAGTCGTTCTGATAAACCGTCGACCAGGCAATGTGGCCATCCTCCGAAAAATGACTGTCCACAACGCAGTGGCCGGAAAGACGCGCCATCGCACGCGTTTTTTTCCAATAGGACTCCTCGATCAAGCGCTGGAGATCGACGCCCTTCTTCACGAGCGCACCGCAAATATCGAACGTCTTGGCGCGGATGTTTGAGAAACGGAATGCGCCGGTATCGACGACGATCGACGTAAGCAGGCATGAGGCCATCGAGGATGTGACCTCCACTTTCAGCGCACAGATGAGCTCGTAGACGATCTCCCCCACCGCCGAGGCTTCTTCTTCAAGCACCTGGATCTTCCCGAAACTTTCGCCGAAGTCATGATGGTCGATCTGGATGGTGGTTTTGGCTTTGAAGAAGACCTTCTCAAGCGCGCCCAGCTGCTGTGTATCGCCGCAATCCACGGCGATAGAAACGTCGAACGGGCCCGTGCATGCGGTTTGGATGAGCTCACTGCCCGGCAGAAATTGAAAACGCGTCGGGCATCCGTCGGCGTTGCCGAACGTGACTTTTTTGTCGAGGTGTATGAGCGCCAAGCCCAACGCCAACTGGCAGCCAAGCGTATCGCCATCCGGATTGATATGGGAAACGATGAGGATCCGTTTTGCCTTGCGGATCGCGCGGACAGCCGAAACGACACCCTGGCTTACTTTGACAGCCATCAATCGCCTTTCAGTATGAACGCGGAGCTTCGGGGCTTGCCCGGTGTGCAGTCGAGGAATCTATGCCCCGCGGCACGGCACCACGCCATGAGATCCGGCTTTGCGCCGGGGTCGGTAAAAATAATTTCGAGCACTTCTCCCCGTTTCATTTCAGCGACCTTTTCTTCGGTCATGATGATGGGTACCGGACAGAGGTGGCCCGAGCAATCAAGATGATGGTCCGCTTGGATCGGATTATCCATAAGTCATTCTATTTAAAAGAGTTAAGTTATTATGGACAAAACTCCCGAACCCACATCGGACAGTCCTACAAGGTTACCAAATGGCGGAGGTTAAATCAAGCCGGGTTACGTCTTTTCGAAGCGCCCGCAGATCTTGCGGAAGTTGCAATAATCGCAGAGTCGGACATTTTCAGTGTACTGGAACGTTTCGACCGGGAGGGGGATGTTCTTCTTCGGGTCGGCAAGGAGCGTGCGCATGCCGGCCATGCTCTCCATCATCGTCTTTTTCGTCTCGACCAGGAGCTTCTCAGTGAGCGGCTGCAGCGAGGCGGCCGGCGAGGCGACGCTCAGATTAAAAAGATAGGCACGGAGTGACCCCAGGGGCACGCTCCACTTTTGCATCGCGTAAAGCGCATAGGTCCCCATCTGGACGCTCGCGGCAGTGGAATCGTCCTTCCCTGTTTTCCAGTCATAGATCTCGATGAGCCCGTCTTTTCTCCGCGCGAAATCGAGTTTGACATAAACTTTGGCGCCGTCGAATTTAAAATCTTCGAGATCTTCGATCGCCAGCCAATCGGTCTTATCCTCCGAACGGAGTTCGGCAAAAAGCGCCGAAGCGTAGAACGCGCGCAGACATGCGGCGGAACTGTCGTGAAATTCCTTCCAGACCGCGTCGGTGACAGGGCGGTCGTACTCATGTTCGAAGAGACCGAGGCTCCGTTTGGGGTCTTCCATATACTGCTTGGTCTTGGAAGAGCGGTAATTTTTGCGCATCGTGTCCGTGAGCCGCTGAAGAGACGTCTCGAGAGAGACATCCTGGCCGGCCCGCATCTCCTTCAACACGTTCTCGATCTCGTGATGGACCGTCTCCCCTTTCCAGGCCCAGCGGTTCTTCAGGTTCTTGAGGATATAGGCCATCCGCGCCGGTTCCGGCGCCGAGCGGTCCCACCCGCCCCACGAGGCATATTTGTCGTAGAAATATTTACGCTGACATTCGCGGAATTGTTCGTCGCGGGATTTGGACCAGGAGAAAACGTTTTCGAGCATGGCCATCAGATCTTGGCGATCGTCTTTTCGAGAATATCGGCGGCCACATCCTCGCCGACGAGGAGACGGACAAGCTCGAGAGAAAATTCCAGGCTGGTGCCGGGGCCCCGGCTGGTCACGACGTTGCCGTCGACGACCACCCGCGCATCACTGAACGTGATGCGGGAACTAAAGTTCTTTTCATAGCCGGGATAGCAGGTCGCTTTCTTACCGTCCAGAAAACCCTGCCTTGCCAGGACCATTGCCGGAGAGGCGCAGATCGCGGCGATAAGCTTCTTGGCATCGCGCATGCGCGTAAGCAGCGCTTTCACGGCGGCGGACTCGCCCAAATTGGATGCTCCGAGAGCGCCGCCCGGGAGCACGACCGCATCGGGAAGACCCGTGAAGGACTCAAGGGTCATATCGGCATGCAGCGTGATGCCGTTGGCGCCCTTGATCTGGGTCTTGCCGAGACCGGCGAGGGTGACGGTCAGGCCGGCTCTTCGAAGGATATCGACGGGCGTGACCGCTTCGATCTCCTCAAAACCTTCGGCAAGAACCACCACAGCTGTTTTTTTCATGGGAACCTCAGACGATGTCGGTCTCAAGCCATTGGTAGCCGCCGTCGAGCATTTTGCGGCCCACTTTGTAGCTCAGCTTGTCGTTGTTGCGGCGCTGGGACGAGAATTCGCGCTGGATGCGGATCCTGGCTTCCAGACAAAAAAGATCGGCAAGCTCCTCCGCGCCGTGATCGCCGGACACGCCGGCGGATGGCGCCGAAGCGGCCGCGCAGGTTGCGGACATCGCAAAAAGCTCCGTGCCGATGTTGACGAATCGCGCCAGGATCTGCTGGTGCTTCTCGAGACCCTGCTGTTGAACGGCCATCGCATGGAAAAGATCGCGCGCCAAACGGCGGCTCGTGCGTTGAATGAACTTGAGATGACCCTTGAGTTTCGGAGAAGCCCCCGCAGGCACGCCAAATGACGGGAACCAGAGTCGCGGATACCAAAGCGCATAGTAAGCGCCGGTTTCCAGCGCGGCTTTGAGACTCGCCTTCCCGCTCATCAGCGCCAGGATACGGCGCAGGTGCGGATCCATCGCCTCGCGGGCGATGAAAAGACGCATGATCTCGCTCGTGCCCTCGATGATCATGTTGATGCGGGCATCCCGCATCACGCGCTCAGCGGGGATCGCTTCTTCCCCGCGCCCTTTGAGCGAATCGGCCGTCTCATAGCCGCGGCCGCCGCGGATCTGGACGGTGTCGTCGGCGATACGCCATGAGGTTTCGGTGCAAAAGAGCTTCGCCATCGCGGCCTCCAGGCGCACGTCGGTCTTTGCCTGGTCGACCATCGCGGACGACAAACGCGTGACGCTGTCCATCGCGAACGTGTTGGCGGTCATGAGCGAGAGCTTGGCTGTGACCACCTCGTGCCGGCCGATCGCCTGGCCCCACTGCACGCGCTTGTTGCACCAATCGCGCACGAAAATAAGCGACTTTTTGCCCATCGCGGTGCACGCGGCGGGGACCGTGATACGTCCCGTGTTGAGCGTCACCAGCGCCAGCTTGAGGCCCAGGCCCTCGCCCCAGATGATGTTTTCCTTCGGCACTTTCACGTTCTTAAATTCGATCAGGCCGTTCTGGATACCGTGCAGGCCCATGAAGCTGCAGCGGTGGATGACGTTGAATCCGGGCATCCCCTTTTCCACGATGAAGGCCGTGATCTGCGTTTTTTCCTTCCCCTTGACCATCTTGGGCGGCGTTTTCGCCATGACGACGAGAACGTCAGCGATATTGCCGTTGGTGCACCAAAGTTTCTGGCCGTTGATCAGATACGCATTACCCCCATCCACAGGCGTGGCGATCGTCGACATTTTTGCTGGATCAGAACCCACTTCGGGCTCCGTGAGCGCAAATGCCGACACCGCGCCCTTGGCAAAAAGCGGGAGATACTTCTTCTTTTGTTCGGGCGTTCCAAAAAGCTTGAGCGGCTGGGGCACGCCGATCGACTGATGCGCGGACAAAAGAACGGCGGTGGAGCCGCAGTGGCTGGCGACCATGCCGATCGCGCGGTTGTAATTAACCTGTGAAAGACCGAGCCCGCCGTATTCCTTGGGGATCTTGAGGCCGAAGCAGCCGAGCTCGGCGAGACCCTTCATCACGTCGTCGGGGATCTGATACGTGCGGTCGATGGCGTCGGCGTCGACTTTTTCCTTCAAAAACTTTCCGAGCTTTGCCAGAAATTCGTCACCGATCTTGCGGTCTTCCTCGCTCTGCGCGGGAAATGGAAAAAGCAGGTCCCACTGCATGCGGCCCATGAATAGCTGACCCACAAAACTCGGATGTTTCCAGACATTTTCGCGCGCTTCTTCGGCCACATCGAGTGATTTGGCTTTCTCGGCGTTCTCTTTGCCTTTCAAGAGTTCCATGGGGGCCCCTTTTTTAATAACATTGCTAGCTATTGCTTAATATTAATAAATATTATATCACAAGCAAACCGATTTTCAATGAAGCTTTTTTAGACAGCCGGAGGAAGATCAACCAGGAATAGTGAGCCGTGGCCGGGCGTACTGCTTGCGTGGATGCGGCCGCCGTGACGGGTCACGATACGCTTGCAGATCGCCAGACCCATGCCGCTGCCCTCGTACTCATCACGGCCATGCAAGCGCTCGAACGGGGCGAATATCTTCTCGGTATATTTTTCGTCGAAACCAATGCCGTTGTCGCGGACCGAAATACGGACCAGACCATCGTGCACGCCCTCCCCCGCGATGTGCACGACCGGCCGCTCGTTCGCACGATGGAACTTGAGCGCATTGGCGATGAGGTTCTGAAATAGCTGGCGCATCTGAAAGCGGTCGCCCAGGATCAGCGGAAGCGTCTTCACCTGCACGTCCGCCGAAAGCCGGGAGACGTTGAGATCAAGGTCGGCGAGCACTTCTTGCACGACAAGATCCAGACGCACAGGTTCGAAATCTTCGGTCTTCGCGGCTACGCGCGAAAACTCTACGATATCAATGAGATACCGGCTCATGCGGTCGACGGCCGCTTCCATGCGCTCGAGATACTCGCGGCCCTTTTCGGTCAACGCATCCTTCACTTCGGAGCGCAGACGCCCGGAAAACGTCGTGATCTTTCTGAGCGGCTCCTGAAGGTCATGCGAGGCGACGAACGAGAATAATTCGAGTTGCCCGAGCTCGGCGCGCGAACGCTCAAGCTCCAGACTTTTCTCCAAAAATGCACGGTCGGATTTCTTGCGCTCGGTCACATCGTGCGCGACCAGGACGTACGCAACCGGTCTTTTCCATTCATCGGTCATGACCGAAGCGGAAAAACTAAGCGTGCGGCGCACACCCGCCGCATCCGCGAAAATCTCTTCGTGATCACGCAGCGTTTCACCGGAGCGGAGGCGGCGCAGGAGCGGATCGAAACGGCCGTCCTCGGGCCCGAACAATCCGGCGGCGGTGCGGTTCATGAACTGGATCAGGCCTTCTGCGTCGAGCACGACGAGCGCGTCGGTCATGGTGTCGACAATTTGTTCTGCGGCAAAAGCAGGTGTGATGTCGATCAGGCGGTAATGTTTGATCGTGAACCCCGAGATCACTAAAAAGCCCAATACCGGTATATACCCGAATGGATAGACAGCCAACCCGAATACCGCCAGGAAATCCACCGCGGCAAAATACCCGACAATAAACGCAAGCATAAACCACTCCATCCGCCTCTTGCGGCGCGGCGACGTCGACCGGCGGTATTCAGACCATAGCGTTTCCAGGCTCGCTGTGAGCACCATAAAAAAATAAACAAAGAAAGCGGGGCCCAGCGGCCCGAACGTTGCGTAATAACCCCACGGATACTTCTGGACACCCGAGACCACGTTATCGGTCGTCGCCACGGACAGCATGAAAAAGACCGCCAGACCAAGACTGACCCACGCAAACCAGCGGTAACGGTCAAGCCGTTGTACAAGCGACTGGCTAAAAACATACGCCGCAGTCGGGATCAGCGTGACGATCGCGATCTCAACGTGGACCCACTGCAGCGCGACCGCGCTGTTGGCTGAACAGTAAACGCCTACATAACTTAAGAGCCACAGCATGAGGAGCGAGGTCGTTCCAAAGAAGACGGAACTCGCCAGCGAACGTCGTTCGAGCATGAAACCCGAGATGCCGATGATGCCGACCAGCACGCCTACGATGAGCGGCGGGAGAAGATACGGATTGAAGACGTAACTTGTCAGGTGAAACATATTACCGTCCTTCCTTGCGGATGAGGAGTACGGCCGTTTCGACGTGTTTGGTTCTCGGGAACATATCGAACGGCACGGCTTCGGAAAGCGTGTAGCGGCCGCCGCCGAGGATCAATTTCAAGTCTCGCGCGAGTGTCGCCGGATCGCATGAGACGTACACGACCTGATCGATGCCGGTCTGAGCCGTGATGAAACGGGCGAGGTGCGCGTCCAAGCCCGCCCGCGGCGGGTCCAAACAGATCATCACGCCTCCATTCTTGGCGCGGGGCAAGACGATCGGGAACGCTTTTTCGACGCGGCCCTCGATGATCTCGAGTCCCTGCGGACGTCTTTCATCGCGGTTCATGCGCAGCGCGGCCAGACTTGCCGCACTTTCTTCGATGCAGAAAATATTGGGCACCTCCCCTGCCGAGAGGAATGTGAACGTGCCCACACCCGCATAGAGATCGAAGAAATTGGCGGGACGGAAGCGGTGGACCCACAGGGCGATCTGCTCGACAAGAAGGCCTGTCACGGCGAGATTGTTCTGAAAAAATCCGCGCGAACCCGCCACGAGCGCTTCGCCGCCTATTTTGATGCGCGGGTACGCTTCCTCTTTGTCTGAAACGACGGCCCCTTCCCGGGTAAGACGGAACGTCATGCGGTCTTTGCCTTTGGGTAGTAACTGTTCTGCGCGGAACACGCCTTCAAGACGGGGATCCGCTAAAAGACAGCGGTCGACCGCAAGCATGGTCTTGTTGTCGCGCGACACGAATCCGAGACGCTGGGGGCGGCGGTCGTCGGGCCGCGTGCGGTGAAGGGTGACACTGTTGCGGGTGCCGTATTCCCCCGGCGAGCGGCGGATCGGCCGGACCACGGAGCCTTCGGCGCCGAGCGAACGCTCGAAGAAATCCCGCAGCTGCGTTTCTTTCAAACGGAGCTCCTCTTCGTAGGACACATGCTGATATTGGCAACCGCCGCAGCGCTCGACGTACGGGCACGGCGGCACGACGCGGCTTTTTGAGGGCACCAGCACCTTCACCACATGAGCGCGCAGATAAGTCTTCTTATCCTGGAGAACCTTCGCGATCACGGTTTCGCCGGGAAGCGCCCCCTCGACAAAACACGTCTTTCCGTCGAGCGTGCCGATACCGTCGCCCCCGAACGCGGACCGGATGATCTCGATCTCGACGTTGGTCAAGCCGACTCCACAACTTTGAGAACGTATCGGCCCATGAGCTCAAGAAAAGACGGATGCCCGAAGACGGTCTGAGCCCGCGCATACACAAGCCCCCGCGCTTCCGCCGCAGTACGCGCTTCGATGTCGAGGTCAACCATGATCTCAACATTCTGACAAAGAAAAGAGGCCGGCACAAGCACCACGACATCGAAGCGCGTGGCATCGAGGCTCTTGATCGCCTCACACACATCCGGCGAAAGCCACGGGTCTTCGGGCCGGCCGCTGCGGCTTTGATAGGCGATCCCCCATGGAACACCGCCAAGCCGGGCCGCGACGAGCGAAGAAACCTCGGCGAACTGCAACTCGTACCCGCTCTGGTCGGACATGGACCGGGGGATGGAGTGCGCGGTAAAGAGAACGTATGGCCGTTTTCCAGGAAGCGCCGCAATCGCCTCCGCCGCGTGATCAGCCAGCGCACCGATAAAAAGAGGGTCGTTGTAAAAAGATTCCGTGTACCGGACATGCACTCCGGCGGCGCCCGCTTCCAGGCGGCCTTTCTCGGCTCGTTCCAGGTATTTCTCGAAACTCGAATACGATCTGAGCGCTGAGAGGACAAAACCCGTGACTTCCGTCACCCCGGACGCGGCGAGGCCTGAAAACGCGTCTTTGAGTGAGGGCGTGGAGTGACGGAATCCCACGCGCACGGGGATCGCGTGCCCATGAGCGGCGAGCCACGCTTCAAGCTGAGCGGCTTGACGCATCGTGAGTGTGTTGTAGGGCGAGACACCGCCGACGAGCTCATAGTGATGTAAGACCGCGTCGAAACGCGCGGGCGGAATGCGGATGCCTTCGAGCACGCTTTCGAGGAACGGCCGCACCTCAACCGAAGACGCCGGACCGCCGAACCCCACGAGAAGAACGGCCTTTTTCATCGGCGGCTTAAAAGATGCACCGCCCGGACCAGTGCAATGACGTTATCCACCGGCGTCTCCGGCGTGACGCCGTGGCCGACGTTGAAAATGTGCCCGGGCCGGCCGGCCGCCTGCTCCAGCACCGTCTGTGCGTGGCGAGCGACGTTTTCGACCGACGAACGAAGAACAAGCGGATCGAGATTGCCCTGGATCGCCTTGTCGTATCCGATACGGCGCCAAGCCTCGTCGAGCGGAATGCGGTGATCCACGCCGACGATGGAAGCCCCGGCTTTCGCGAAAATTTCCAGGAACGGGCCCGTCCCTGTGCCGAAGTGGATCACGGGCACCCCCGGACGCACGCCGGCGATCACCGCGCTCGAATGAGGCAGGACGTACTCTTCGTATTCCGCCGGTTCGAGCGTACCGGCCCAGCTGTCGAAAAGCTGGACCACTTGCACGCCGGCATCGATCTGGCCGTTCAGATATTTCACGGTGCCCCGCACGATCTTTTGCATGAATGTGCGCCAGCGGACGTCGTCGGCATACATGAATTTCTTCGTCTCCTCGAAATCCTTCGAGGATCCGCCCTGGATCATGTAGGACGCGACCGTGAACGGCGCGCCGGCGAAACCGATGAGAGGGATATTTTTTTTGAGCGCGGCGCGCGACTTGCGGACACCTTGGTAAACATAAGAGAGGCCTTCGGGGTCGGACTCGCGCAAAGCATCGACATCGGCGGCGGTCCGTACCGGGCGCTTTATCGAGGGGCCGTCGCCTTTCAGATACGCGAGCTTCAAACCGAATGTTTCCACAATAAGAAGAATATCAGCGAAGAGGATCGCTGCGTCGGTGCCCAGACGCTCACGCGCCGTGACGGTGACCTCCGCAACCAGATCGGGGTTCTTACAAATATCCAGGAACGGCACCTTGTCGCGTATGTCGCGGTATTCCTTCATATAACGGCCCGCCTGGCGCATGAGCCACACAGGCGTGTACGGCACGCTCTGGCGGCGGCAAGCTTTCATGAATACGCTCTCGTGCAGCAGATCTTCGGCGGCCATCACCCCACCACCTGATTTCAACGATCGCGAAGCGATCGGTCCGTTCCCGACGGGCAAATCATGTGGTGGGGTCATGCCCGGCGCCGCTCCACGGACTTCGACCGCGCAGTCCGGCGGATTTTTGCTCTTCAAGATCAAGAGCGCTTTCTCGGCGGTTTCGGCGACAAGGGGGCCCATTTTTGGGGACAAGGGCTCCACGTCGGGCTCCAGACCGAACGCGCGAAGCGCCATTGAACAATCGGGACCGACCGAACCGATGACCATCCGGCCGAGGGCCTTGCGGAGTCTCTCTTCGGCGTTGAGTTTTACGGCGATGCGAAAAACATGGTCCACTTGAATACCGGTCGTAAAGAGCGCGACGTCCACTTCCCCGTCCGCCATGCGGCCGATCGCACTTTCCAGGGGCCGCGTATCATCCGGCAGCGCCCAACGATAGACGGGCACGCGCAGAACATGCGCCTTTCTTTTTTCGAGACCCTCGAGAAGCTCCGGGTTAGTGACACCGTATTCCTGGACCGCGACGGTACGGCTTGCCAGCGGCACCTCTTTTGCATGGCGATCGAGCTCCTGCAAAAGCTCTTTCCAGGTGTTGGGCTCAGGCACCGTAAACGCGTAAGGAAGGCCGAGCTCGTTCAACACACGGACAGGTTTGGGCCCGCGCGGGATGATCAGAGTCTTTTTAAACGCGGCGAGAATTTCCTCGCGGGCATAGCATGTTTCCAACACGGTCAGGAGCGCGCGCATGCCGACGCCGGTAAGAAGGACAACAGCATCGATCCGGCCTTTCATCAGAAGCTGTCCGAAATCGAGCGCGGCGTTGTTTTGCTCGATGGGGACCTCTTTCATGGAAGGCGCAACGATGGGCACGCCGCCGTGAAGCGCCACAAGATCGGAGAGCGTCTTGGAAAGGCGCGACTCGAATGAGACGACGCGGAGACCTCCGAATTTTCCGGTCATCGGCGGGCCTCTTCGAGCGTTTCGCGATAGACCGCTTCAAGGCCATCGAGCATCGCCTTGGGAGAAGCGATTTCGTCGGCATAGGAGCGGCCTTTTTGAGCGAGCGCCAACGTCTCAGACGGGTGCAAAACGAGAAAACGAACGGCCCCGGCGAGAGCCTCGGCGCTCTTGGGCGCAACCACGAGGCCGTTCACGCGGTCGGTGATGATCGAATTGACGGCAGGGATATCCGTGACGATCACGGGCTTTCCCGCGACCATGGCTTCGGCGAGAGACAACCCGAATCCCTCGCGGTGCGTGGCCGGATGGACGAAAACATCCGCGGCGGCAAGGATGGGGGCGACATCGGGAACCGCGGGCAGCAGTTTTACGCAGCCTTCCAGGCCCGCCCGGCGGATCCGCTCTTCGAGCGGGGCGCGTTCTCGGCCGTTTCCGAGGATAAGAAGTCCCAGATCCGGCATCTCTTTTTTTAATAAAGCGATCGCGTCGATAAGAACCGCATGGCCCTTGTCTTCGACCAGGCGCGACACCGAGACGAGCACGAGCGAACGCTCGTTAAAACCCCAGGCGCGGCGCGCAGCCTCACGATCACAGACCGAAAGACGGCGGCGCAGGTCCTCCCCGTCCACGGCGTTAGGCACGATACGGATGCGTGCGGGATCGACGCCATGCGCGTCACGCAGGGCGCCCGCGACCAGAGGGCTCACCGCGATCACGCGGCGCCCCCAACAACCCAACCACCGGCGGGAGAGCCGGTTTTTATAATAACCGTGAGCCGTCGTGACATAAGGCACGCCGTCCAGACGCGAGAGAATTGCAGCGATGAGCTGCGTCACGCGCGTGTGCGCGTGGAGGACGTCGAAGCGCTCCCGGCGCACGAGCGCGGACAACCCCGGCAGCGACGCGTACAGCGCCGGGTGCAGCTCGCTTTTGACGCGGATCGGAAAACGGAATGCCCGCACCCCTTTGGCCTCGAATAAAGGCGCCGTTGCGCCGCCGCCGGAAGCGACGGCAACCGAATGACCGCGGAGGGCCAGACCGGGCGCGGCCGTCAGGAGCCAGCTGGTGATACCCCCGATGTCGATGTGGGTCGTGAGGTGAAGGATCTTGGTGTTCTTCAAAGTCAATCCAGGTTGGCGATCTCGGGAGAATACGGCGTCGTGATGCCGTAACGTTTGGAAAGTTCCCGTATCTCGCGCTCGAGGGCGGGATTGTCGGGTTCAGCGTTGAGACGGCTGATCAGGTGGTAGACCCGGTTGAAAGCATAACCCTTCTCGATATCCGCGGTACCCTTGGGCGCTTCCTTGAGCGACCGGCCAAAAACGAGTTCCTTGGTATCGCCCTGCACATCGCCGAGAAGCTGCATCGAAAATTGATCCTCGCCTGAATACCGGCCAAAAATAGTGAATTCCGCGTTCTTGTAGAAATCGGGCAGCGACTTGGGATAGACATCGGCCTCGTCGACACCGTTCAAACGATAGCGGAGATTGAGAAAGATCGGGTCTTTTATTTTATCGTAAAAGGCAGCGAGGCCTTTGTGGATATCGGACGACTTTTTGATGTACTGCGCCCAGGCCCGGTTCTGATAGGCCGCAAAATCAAGCAGGTACCGGTTCACGCGGCGGCCGCCGCTGAACGCAAAGATCGGGCGGACCTTGGCGTTGATGCGGCTGATGGAGGAAAGAAGTTTGCGGTCATCGATGACGCCGTGCGTCGGACGCCCGTCGGAGATCAACAGTATGTTGGACGGACGACGGACCGGCGGACGCTTCACGATACCCTCGAAAGCTCCGTACATGTCGGTCCGCTGGTTGGAGGTGAGCCCGGCGATGAACTTTTCGGCGCGCGCGATGACCTCCGGCGTAGCCGCAATGGACTGCGGCACAAAGAACTCGGGCGTATCGCGGAATGCGACCACATTGAAAACGTCCTCCGGATTTAAATTCTTAAGACAGTAGAGGATGCCTTTTTTGAATTCCTCAAGCCGGTCGGGTGAGATGCTCAGCGAACAGTCGATCGTGAAGATCATTTCCTTGGGCATCACCTTGAACGACTTCACATCCTTCTTGGGGAAGATCTTGATCATAAAATATTTCTGCCGGTCCGCGGGATCCTCGTACGTCACGACATGGATGTCGAGGAACTCGTCGAGCGCCTGGTAACTCGTCACCTCGCCGCGCGCCTCGCCAAGCTGGGCATCGGGATCGCCTCCGGGACTGCCGGGGCCCGTTCCACCGCCTCCGCCCCCGCCTGAACCGGTCGGCGTGAAACCGGGCATGCCTTCATCCGGATCGATGCCCATGTTGGCGGGAGTGCCCAGATCAAGCCCTGACAAGGGCCCCCCGAGCGACTGCACCAGGTGCGCCGAAGTCGGACGCCTGTCTTGCGTGAGGACCTTGTCGAGCGATACCGTTGTGGATTGGCTGCTGGACTGTATCTTTTCTTTAAGTTGGCGCTCATCGGTCTTTGTGAGGATGGTCTTGAAGTCCCGGCTCGAGACAAGGGACGCATTTTGGAGTTCGGTCCTTTTCGGGGTCATCTCGGGCTCACTCTGCGGAAGCGGCTCGGTCGGCGTCAGAGAATCGCGCACCGAAACGTCCTGTGCGCGCACAGGCGCTGTTTTGCCCTCTTTAAGGAAACGCATGCGCGACGAGGCCGCCTTCCCGCCGCCGGACTCACCCGGTATCGAAGGAAGATCTTTGACGCCCTTGACGCGAAACGGCTTCGTCACATGGTCCAGCGGCTGCATATTTTCCAAACGGATAAAAAAGAACGTAGCCAGGAGAGCCGCGTGGAATATCACGGATAGGACGAGCGGTTTGAGCCACCGGCGATCCTCAAACATGATCGGCGCTCACTTTTTTGAGGAGCTCCTTGGTGAGCGGATGATCCGGATATCGCTCAACGAGTTCTTCCTGCGCCTTTTGAGCCTCGTCGATCTTCTCGAGCTTCATATAGCACTCCCCGGCCTTGGAAAGCGCCATGGGAGTATATTTTGGATCGTCATACAAGATGGCCACGAGCATGTACGCTTTGGCGGCCTCCGCCAGATCCCCCGCCCGTAACCGCAGGCCCGCGATCTCAAAACGCGCGCGCATCGCCACTTGCGTTTCGGCGTCGAAACGAAGCGTATCCAAAAAATACTTTTCGGCGCCGGCCACGTCGCCTTGAGCGGCCAGCGCCACGCCGATCCCGAGCGTCGCGTGCGCAGCGTACGTGCCTTCCGGATTGAGCTCCAGAGCCTTTTTATAACTGTCCACGGCGCGCGGGAAATCTTTGGCGCCCATCGCGGTCTCGCCCAGAAAGAACTGCGTCTCGTGAGCGTAAGTCCCTGCGGGGAAACGTGTTGCAAGCGCTTCCAAAACTTTTCGAAGCGTGCCGTAACCTTGCTGCTCCAAAAGGTGGCGCGCCAACCAGAAAACACCGTCTGCGTTGACCGGATAATCGGGACGGTTAAAAAGAATATCCTGATAAAATGCGCTCACCTTGGCGTAATCGCCGGTGCGGATGTAAAGATAGCCGAGACGGGAGGCGGCTTCTTTCGCGAGCGGACTTTCCGGATGAGAAGTGATCACGCGTTCGTAATACGGGATGGCCTCTTTAAGTCTTCCGGCACCCTCAAAGCTGGCCGCCACCCCGTAAACCGCTTCAGGATGCAGCTTGGAAGCGGGATATTCCTCGGTAATTTTCTTGAACGCATCCGCCGCCTCGGGATACGCCTGCAAACCGGTCAAAGCCACGCCGAGTTTGTAATACGCGATGTCTTTGAGCGGATTATTGTCGTACTGGCGCAAAAAACGCTTGCTGCTCTCTGCAGCCGCCGCGAAGTCCCCCGCTTCGAGATCGATCTGCACGGCCTCCAGAAGCGCCTTGCCGGAGTTGGCGTGCCCGGGATACGTTTCGACGTGTTCGAGAAAACGGCTGCGCGCCACGGCCGCGTGGCCGCGCTTGGATTCGAGCGAGGCCAGACGGTAAAGCGAGGCAGGCGCGTATTCGCTCTTAGGAGCGTCGGCGGTGACGCGCGTATATTCAGCGGCAGCTTCGTCGTGGCGGGAAAGCAATTCGAGTGTCTGCGCGCGCTCGAAGCGGGCGCGAGGGACATTGGCCGACACGCGCGAAAGCACTTCATTGAGCTCTTTGAGCGCAAGCTCCCGCTGGCCCTGCTCGGTCAGCATCGCCGATTTCTTGAATCGCGCTTTGTCGTTCAATTCGGCATCGGTGTGCGGGTCAGCGAGGACCCGGTCGAGGAACACGAGCGCCGAAGACGCCTCTTTCTTGTCGGCGTAGATCAGGGCCATCAGATACTGGATCTGGGGACGCTGATCGCTTTTGTCAACGAGGGCTTCGTTTTCGGCGAACCGCTTTTTTGCGGATCCAAGGTTTCCTTGATAATAATCGCAGTAAAAGAGGCCCAGAAGAGCTTTGCACTTGAGCGACGTCTCGGCCGCCGAGGTCGCGGCGATCTCTCCGAAAAGTCCTTCGTAATACTTTTCAGACGAGGCGTAGTCTTTCTTGAGGAAAAAGATCTCGGCCGTCTTGAAACGCGCCGTGCGGGCCAACTCCGTCGGACGGTTGTTGTCGATGGCGGTCTTGTACGCCGTGATGGCGTCGTCGTAACGCCCGGCGTCCAGATGCGCATCGCCGAGCGCCACGGCGGCGTAGGACGCGTATTCGCTGGAGGGATATTCCTTCAAGAGTTTCCGGTAGAGAGCCAGCGCGTTCTCGGGGTGTTTGGCCGCCTCGAGCGTTTTGCCGATATAAAAAAGAGCGGCGCTTCTCAGGTTCGGGTCGGAGGCGCCCTTCGAGATCGGTTCGAGAAGCCGCAAAGCAGCCGGCGTGTCCCCCAGATAATACAGCGACGCGCCCAAACGCAGCCGCGCCATCGGCACACGCTTGTCTGCCGGGTAGTCCTTCACGAACGACTTGAAATAAAAAACGGCCGACTGATAGTTTTTTATGAAATAAAAGGAGTCCGCATAGCGAAACCGCGCCGATGCGACTTCGGGCGAGGAGGGGTTGGCCTGGATGAATTTCTCGTATTCGCTGATCGCGGGGCCGTACATTTTACGGCTATAGAGCCCGTTGGCGAACTCGAGCGTCGTCGAAGCGCCGCTGGGCGCCGCGGAGGGCGCCGCGCCCGTTTGATTGCTCTCGGCCCGCGCGGCGGACGCCAGAAAAAAAACCGCGGCGGCGACCAGAAGCGCGCGGCGGGATCCCATGGAAATCTCAGCCCTCACGCGTCGTCGCGAACGAGATATTCCAGATCTTCGCCTTCGCGCAGGTATCGAGCACCCGGACCACGTGTCCGTGAAACGTTTTCTGATCCGCGCGGAGAACGACGGGCTGACCCGGATAAAGTTCGGCGGTCTTGGCCAACAGCGCTGCCAGCTCGTCCACCGTCACGCGCTTCTGATTCACGATCACGGCTCCGTCTCGAAGGATATTGATTACGATCTCTTCGGGCGCCATGCGCGCATCGGCGGAGGACACCGCCTGCGGCACGGAGATATTGAGTTCCGACTCGAGGTTGAAGTGCAGCGACAGCGCCATAAAGAACGCGAGCGTCACGAACAGGATATCGATGAGCGGGATCATCTGGATCGCGGGCAGCGGCCGGACGTATTCGGCCTGCCGGAAGTTGATCTTGCTGCGAGCCATTTAGGAGCGCTCCCGTGTCATGATATGCGTGATGTCGATAGCGATCGACTCAGCCTTGGAAGTGATCGATGTCAGGCGGCCGCGAAAGAAAGCATAAAATCCGAGCGCCGGCACCGCGATGATGAGACCCCCGGCGGTGTTGACCATCGCTTTTGCAAGACCCTGCGTGAGCACGCCCGGGTTGATGCTGCCCGCTTTGAAATAACTAAACGCGTCGATCATGCCGATGATCGTCCCGAGAAGCCCCACCAGCGGCGCGATGACGGCGAGGTCGCCGAGGTACGTCAAGTTCTGCCACAGGCGCTCGATGTGCGCCTTGCCTTCCTGTTGAACCGCGTCCTCGAGGACGGTGAGGCCCTTAGGCGCCTTCTCGATGGCTTTGAGGGCGACCGCGGAAACAAGATTCGGCTGCTGCAGGCAAACGGCCTTGGCCTTGTCGTACTCTTTGCGTTCGAGGAGCGACAGCACGTTCTCCGTCAGGTCTTGCGGGACGATCTTTTCGGCGCGCACATACATGAAGTGATAGAGCGCCAGCGCGATCGTGGCCACGGACATGAGTCCGAGAAAGATCATGCAGACGCCGCCGCCGGAGACGAGCTTCCACAACGTCTCACCCTTGGTGACCGGAACTTGAGGCACAGCGGCCGCGTAAGCGGAGAGAGTGGATAGAACGGTGAGAATACCGGACAAAAAGACTGAGCGAAAACGCATAGACATTATGCTCCTTTTTAGGGCTGTGATGGAAGGAGGGCTTGGGACGAGGGTATTATATCAAAAAATCGGAAGGAATTGAATAAAACCGAGCGAAACAATTAGGCGGCTTGAGCGACCTGATGTTCAGTGACGTAGAATTCTTTCAAACGTCTCATGTAATCGATGGGAAGCGCGGGGAAGAACACGAAAACACCGTCGACCAGCGACAGACCGTGAATACGGATATCCCCGAGCTTGCCGCCGGTAGCGAGGATCCGGGCGACGACCTTGTCGAGCGTGAGCGCGTAAGGACCCTCCAGGAGAAGAAGCCCGAGGTCTTTTGCGGCGGTGTCTTTACGAAGAATGGGCTTTTCTTTGTTGTCGACAAAAAGGACATGGTTCCGGTCATATTGACCGCCAAGACCGTCGAAAACAGACCGTATTGTCTCCCCTTCCTTTAATACGACCACTCGATCTCCAAAGCGGCGCATAAAATCTACATATCCACGGTCGCCTAACTTATCCAGAACAAGGTCGTTGAGGGCATCGCTCTCGGCTTGAGTGACCACGATGTAGTCATCGATGAACGCCCGGCCATCAGCCCGATGCGCCTTGGCATCGCGATCCTTGAGGACACGAATAAGAAGCGGGTCCTTGAGAACCGAGGCCAGCGTCCACACGGCGGCATATGAAGAGGATTCGTCGAAATCCGAGGCCGGCAATTCGGTCCCGAAGCTGGGATGGGAAAGACGAAGCTTGAGTTCCTCCAGCGCCTCCTCGGGTGAAAGTTCCGATACCGCGGCCTCGTCGAGAGACTTCGGCGCAATGACGGGAAGTAAAGATACGATCGTCGCATAGATCGCGTCGCGCTCGGTGGAGCTGTAATCGGAAAAACGCTTCCCCCCATCCAGAAGATCGTGGAATGCCTGTCTCTGGCGGATGTCGACCATGTTGAGCCGGCGTATGAATTCAAGCTTGGCGGCGCGGTTCGCGTCCTCATCTTCAAAGAAGAATGTTTCGGCAGCGCCGAGTCTCGTTGCTTGCCTATCAAATTCTGCGAGCGCCGCTTCAACGCCAAGCCCGGCGGGAACCAACACCACGCGGACGTCGCGGCCGAGCCGCGGGCCGACCGACTCCGAGACCACAAGGCGCGCGTTGTCCGACCGCACACCGACAACAATGAGCGGCGCCGCCAGACGGGTACCCTGCTGAGACGGGATCGTGATGCCGGCCTGTTGCAAAACTTGGCGCAAGCTTTTGTCTGCCCTGCCCTCGATCCATGTGCGGATCGTCCGATGCCGCTTGTCGTCGGGTTCAAACAATGCAGTCAGCGACGCGATCGTATTTGCGTAGTTCCGGTCATCCTTCTGCGCCAATAGCTTCGCGAACGCATTCTCCGCGAGCGCGCGTGTCTTCTGCTTATCAGACCCGGTGGCGCCCAGGCTGGCTACCAACGCGTCCATCAGCGTGTCGATGTGTTCACGGTCCAGAAGGACCTCCTCCCAGAACCGTGTCACCTGATCATAGCTGTCGGAAATGGAGCCCCCTTGGACTCTTTTTGAAATTCTCTGTACGCGGGCCTCAAGCCCCTGTTTGAACGCGGCGCGGATCTCGGGCTCAAGCGCGCCGTTGCGGGCGGCAAGCCCGAGCAAGAGCGCCTGGAATTCAGCCCAAAAAACGGGACCAAATTTATCAAAGTGGTCTTTCAGGACCTCAAGGAGCACAGCCAACTGGTCAATTTCTCCTTGTTTACCCGCATAAAAGCCCTTTCCAAACGCGTTCTCCAGATCCCAATCGATCATGAGAAAATCAAGCCCATGTGCGGCGTCGAGTATATACATATGCGTCGGCGCATTGTCAAACCTGTGCAGCACGGTATCCGGCCGTTTCGGATCGATCATCCGGTACATTTTTACCGCCAGGTTCTCAGCCAAAAATGCGCGCGCCTGCGGGCTGCTGAATTCTTCCGGCTGCACCGCTCCTATCACGCGGTCATCGGGCAGATAATCCTCGACGATCACATTTTTGGAGAGGTCTTCTTCGACCACCCGGTTATGCTGGATCCTCGGGAAAATGACATGAGGGCCCAGATTGAGCTCGGAGGCTCTTACGGAACGCTGAGCGGCAGAGGGACGGTGCGGCTCTTTGACGACATAACGTTTGATCACAGTCCGTTGCTCGTCCTCCCAGAATATCGTCAGCACATCGCCGTTTTCGCGGTTTCGCATCCCCGGTAGGGTGCTTTCGCTTATTCCGATATGGCCCACCTCCATGACCTTGAGATAATTCATGAACGCCTCGGCAAGCGGGCCTGAGTTGACGCCCAGATCGCGAGCTTCCAAAACCCGTTGAACCGGCTCCAACACGGCGTAAGGGTCCACAATCAGCTGATCCGGCACAATGAAGTTTTCCAGATCCGCCAGGATGAGCGGGACCCGTCCGCTGTTCACGCCGTGGCTGTTCAGAAATACGGCCAGGTTATGGAGCACTTGCCGCCCGGTCAGGTTCAACCGTTCGCCCACGTAACCACGGTCGAAAAGATCCTGGACGATCGCCTGCGCCACCTCAGAGGTGACCATCCCGTAATACTGGCGGCGGATCAAAAGCTCCACGGACCGCCTGCCCTGGATGGTCATTTGAATGGATTCTTCGACCAACTCCCGGGAAACGGACTCCCCGTTGCTTTCGGGTGTCTTGACGGATACCGTCTTCTGTGTGACCGCTCCGACTCTCGTTTCACCGAGCGCATGCCATTGGTCGACCGCCGCATAAAACCCGACCCACGAAACCGTGTCCGTCCCTTGATTGTTCCCGGTGGCCAACCGCCGGCGGAGTTTCGTCAAAAGTCCGCTCTCTCGCGATGAATAAATTTTATCCTCCCCTTCCAGCTCAGCAAGGCGGACTTCAAAATTTTTCCACGCGGAGACGTTGTTCCTGGGCTTTCGCAGGTAGGTTTTGACCAGAAAAACGAACTCTTCGAGAGTTTTAAGCCGGAAATTATCGTCAATAGCCTGGCGTCCCGTAAAGGACCTGCTCCAATCCACGAAGCGAATTTCAAAATCATGTTCGTCAGGAGAGTCCAACAGGAACGTGTGCGTCTGGAGCGACTGACCGGAATAAAGGTAGCTTCCCCCCATGATCATCCGGTGGAAGGCATCGGCCAGTTTCCTGCCGAACTTGGCCGATTCTTCCGGGGACAACAGCAATCCGCGGCTGGCCAGATCATAGCCGGGAGGAAGCGGGGCTTCGATGATCACTTCTTCGGAGGCGTAGAAGACTGCGGGGCCCACCTTCTCTGCCGACGCGAACAGCGCGGCCTGATGCTCTGAAGCGTTCCTAGCCCGCTTCACGACGAACTCGGCTTTCTCCCCAGGCTTTTCATCCGAAATGACGGTGAGCACGCCGATCAATTGGCCGCTCCGGATCTGCGCGGGGGTAGGATCGAAAGAAGCCCGATATTGGCCGGCGGGGTATTGCCGTAAGAGTTCGTCCCCAAATTGAATATGGAACCCGAACGTCTGATTCAGCTGGTCCTGGACCTCCTGCAAAGACGCCAGCCGGGCGCCGGAGATCTGCGTCGACGCGAGGCTTTCCGCGATGGCGCTCAGATGCTCGACGTCTCTGGCGTGCACGGCGGTGCCCTTGCTGGCGCCGGCGACGGAGCTGAAACTTGAATTCACATAATTTTTAAGATAGGGCCTTTCTGATTCAAGAGCCGCCATCTCAGGTGTCGAGAGGACACTCAAAATGCGGTCGATCATCGACAGTTGGATCTCGATGAGATCTTTTTCAGGGTACAAGGCGAAGCTGCCTTCTGTCGTCGGCGGCATCTCGTTTAGCAGCTCCATCAGACGTTCCGCCAGGATTTTGAGATTGGCCGCGGATTCGTAGAGGACGTAATCCCTTTGCGGTTGGATGTCCCCATTGACGTTCCTGCCGCTCATGAACGCATAAAGATGCGCCCAGAGCTTCATTTGTTTGAGGATACCCAGGGCGTCGGAATAATCGTCGCTTGCGGGGGCGTCCTTGCCCGCTTCGTAGCCATAATGCAGGCTGAGGAGCTTGCCCACGTTGAGCAGAGCGTGGTTCAAGTTTGCAGGCGAGGGAAGACGGGTGCCTGAGGGACCAAGATCGGCAAGAAGACCGGCGATCAACGATTGGGGCCGATAAATACCGACCATGACGTTTCGGCCTTTTCTCTGAACCGTGTACTGACGGCTCGCGGGATCGCCGGGCGCCCTCCGGATACCGCGCATGACCTCTCCGCTCAAAGGGCGATCCGGCTTGCCATTCAATATTTTTACGTAGCCGATTCCGAGGCCTTCAAATTTTGCGTCGATTTCCTTCTGAGTGGGATTGGCGGCGATTATTTCTTCGGTGGCGACATCAATGGCGTTTTCCAATAATTGGTCGAAACCGAATGGACCTTTCACGGGACCGTCCGTGAGGCGGGTGCCGGCGGGGAAAAACTGCGGCGCGTACCGCGTGAGCGCGTTTTCTTCGGGGACCAGCGAATTTGCGTTGTCGTCGTGGCGGATGCCGATCAAAAGGCCTTCCGGCGACAATTCTTTCGAGGCGCCGTCATCACCGATGATCTGGATCCGGAATTTGTGGGCGCCGGGAGCATCGGCGGCCAAGCTGATCGTCCACTTGGAAACGCCCTCGGGCAGGCCAGCCTCCACTTCAAGAGGCTTTAGCGGGATGCTGAAAACGGCTTCGCCTTTCCCGTTGACAAGATTGACACCCTTCACCTTTCCGCGCGTGTAGGCCTGCACAAGGAACGGCGCTTTAAGAGGCCCATCGACCTGCCGTATCTGGACAATGCCGCTGGCCGCGTCAGGGTTCACGCCCAGAAGCGACCGGCTGTTGTCAGCCGGATGCGCCTTGAGGCGCAGGGCCGTCAGGCGGCCGAGGAGCGCCACCGCCGCCGTCGCCTCGGGGTTGGACGTATCCCCTCGAACCGCACGGAGCAGTGCTTCGACGGTGGGGTTGAGCGGTTTGTCCCAGTTGCCGCCCACGGTGCCGGGCTGGTTCAGTCTTCTCGGGTCCTTGAGAAGATCGCGCATCGTCGGGATGGCCATCAGAGACTTGGAAATGAACACGATCTCCATGAGCTTCTCGTGGACCGCGTCGGAAAGATGCGCCATTTCATCGTCGATCTGCCCCGGAAGCATGCCAGGAAAAAATTCTTTCAGCACCGCACGCTTTTCGTCGTCCGACAACCCGCCGTTGTCAGGACCGGCTTCCCAGCGCCCGCGCGCGGTCACCGAGTCGTGCAGGCCGAACGTGACAAGCGCGTTGAGAGCATGCGTGGACACATGAAAGTCGCTGCCCGGGGCGAGGCCCCATATGACGGGAATGTAGTTGTAGCCGGACAGATGCGCCACCGAGCTCGCGATGACCGCCGGCACGGTGCCCAGCGTCTCAAAGATCACGACAGTCCCCTTTTCCTGCGCCAAGCGCAAAAATTCGGACAGCGCCTTCTCTCCCGGCGCCGGCTTGAAATAGCCGAGCCGCAAGCTGTCGTCTTTCCGCGGGCCGTCTCCGTCGAAGAGGAAATGCTCCATGAACCCGCCGTCTTTGGCCGACTCGTCGGCCGTCAGGCGCAGGAAATCCCAGACAGGCTCGTTTTTATGCACTTTCTTTTCCACGACGTCCATGCGCTGCCACGGAGCGGACGCTTTTTTGCCGTGATCCTCGAAGTTCACGCGGCGCGCGGCCATCACCATCGCGTTGGGCGATAAATCTCCATTCTTGCCGAACAGATGCTTGACTGCATCGGAGGGAATTCCCAATTTTTCCGCGTCGCCGGTTTTAACCGCGTATTCAACCGCTTTCCACGCCCAATTTGCATATTTTTTCTTTATTTCCCCCGTTTCCCCGGGCTTCGCGGCGATTTCCGCAAGCGCTCGATCCCGCAAGTCTGTCATATGCGTATGGAGGCCCGCTTTTTCCAACGTAAAATTGGCGTCGACGTCTTCGGTAAAAAGGTACGTGCGGTAAAATCCGAGCACGTGGTCCATGCGCACGGTGGTCGCGCGTTTCTGATAAAATTCAAAAAGCTTTAAAAGATACGTCATGGTCTCGGGCTTCGACCAGTCGTAGGGATAAAATTGCCAGTACTGGCCGTTTGGATAAACCGGCTCCGGCGGCACCCCCTGTGTCACCTTCCTCTTGTAGCCATCCTCCTTGGACAGACCAAAAACCGTCTCCGCGTCCACCCAGACGTCCGCGCCGTCGCGCGCGAAGGGCATATCGACGGCCAGCTCGACTGGCTTGGCTCCCGAACGACGTCCGTAGGCGATCAACCCCTTGAGCTGACGGTCGGCGGTAAACTGCGCGAATGCGTAATAGTCGAGCTCGGCACGGCGCTTTTCTTTGGCTCTCTCCAATACTGCGGGATCGCGGCCGGTGAGGCCTTTTTCGCCCGGCTCGGCCAGATCGTCCCACGTCCGCCAATCCCATCCGGTCCCGGGGTTCTTACGCATGTTCTCTTCTTTCAGGATCATGTACAGCATGTGGTCGTCGAGCCAATCCTCGTTTTCAGCGCGGAAATTTTTGAAATCGGTTTGCAGGTCCGACGTCGCGGAGGCGGTACGTGACGCTTGGTATGCCTTCCAGAGAAGCCGCATCGCCTGATCCTTGAGCTTGATCACGGCCTCGTGATCCAGGTCTTTGGCGGTCCGCAGTTTCTCCAATTCCACGGCATGGTCGGCAAGGAATGCGCGCGTTTCGGAAAGATCGATGCCGCCGATCTTTTCAAATTCGTCCATCAAGAGCTCGACGCTGATGAAACGAGGATCGATCGCGCGCGAGCTGGCCTCCGAATACGGCGAACTGAACGCTCCCGACCAGGCGAACGGCAGGAACTGTAATACCTCGAGGCTTTTCTTCCGGCAAAAATCCACGACCGTCCTCGCGGTGCCGAAATCGCCGATAGCCATCCCCTTTTCAGAACGCTGGTCGTGGAACGGGTAAAATAGCCCTGCCACCGGCACGCGTGCCTCGACCGGTGACGCAAACGCGTTCTTGGCGGGTCCGTTCACGACGGCCAGTCGGGTACCCGCAGGGGTCCCGGCCGCGGACACCGGGAAGCCCGCAACCAGTCTCTTGATGACAGCCGTTTTTTCTGCGGGTTCTTGGTAATGTCCCGCCATCGCATAAAATAATGTCTTCATATACTCGGCGTCGACGTCATAATCCAGGACAAGATCCTTGACAGCGGAAAAGCTGGCGTCCAATGCGGCCTCGCCGGGTACGGTCTGCCCGGCCTCTAAATGAACTTCGTACTCACGCAAGGACTCGTTCATCGAGCCAGCCAGCGACACAGCGCGGTCATACGTCATTCCGAGCATTTCAAGGAGCATGTAAAGCGATGTTTTGCGGATGTTTATAAACACGACTCCCCCGGTGACAAATTTTAATTCTCCGGGGATCAAAAGAGACAAAAGCGTGCGGCGGGCCTCTTCCTCATGTCCCGCATTTGGTTCTTTTTCGGCCATGCGATGATAAATGAGGGCCGTATTCCTTAGCGTCGTGGTCGGAAGGATCCCGCCCTCCGCCGTCGATAAACTAAAATGGTGCGCCGCGCTGGCAAAATAGGTCATGGCGCTGACCAGATCCTTTTCATCGAACAGATACATGGACGCGAGCATAAATTCTTTCCGGCCCAGATTGATCAGGTCGGCCTGAACGTTCGACAGGGCTCCGGCCGGTTCTCTGGCCGCCTCGGCCAGCGCCACCAGCTCCCCGACTCTCTTTGAATCTTCCGCAACCAAGGCTTCGACGCGGGGGATATCCTCGCTGAAATCCGCCTGGTTTTCCCGTAAAGCCCACTCGATCCACTCCCGGACAAACGGCTCCGCCTGAGTGGGGTCGAAATAAGCTTTCTTGAGATACTCCACGGCTTCCGGACCTCCCAAACGCCCTAACGCCCTGGCGGAATTAGCGCGCACGCGATAAGACTCTGCCTTTAAAAGAAGTTCCTCGCCCAACAGAGAAACGATCTTTTTTCTTTCCCCGTTTTGAAGAAGATCGGGAGGAATACTGCCCAGGCGATAAGCGGCCGCCCTCCTCAACAATTCATCCACGGACAAAAGGTCCTTCTTCAGATTCTCGATGTCTCTCAGATAGAACTCGCCGGTGGAGTATTCAAATATCGTGATCTTGCCGGCAAGCGCCTCGCCCGCGTTTCTTGAAATAAGATAGTGGCGGCGGTTTTGCATCGCGGCCGTAAATGCGCCCTTTAGAAGCTCTCTCATGTGCGCGGACTCGTCGTGATTCACCTGAAAAACGACGTCTGAGAAATCGGAAATATCCCGTTGTTCGTCCTGGAGCCTTTCGAAAACCTCCACCAGGTTGGAGATGGTTCTTTGGGTCACCTGGCTTCTCACCTGGGATTGGCCGACCTGGGAGGGCTGGACACCTAAAATAGCGTTCATGACCTCCTGGCGTGCCAGCGTGGCGCGGGCGATGTTGACCGTCGAATAAGGGATGAAAAGGATCCGCTCCCGTTTCATGCGGTCGATCGCGTCCGGAGTGGCCGCGTTCGGCGCGGCCTCCATCACGACCTCTCCGCGGAATCGATCGACATCCTCCGGACCAAAAGAACGAGGGGCCGAGTCCAGGATCAAAATGTTGGCGCCCTGAAGCTTCGTGGATAACTTGAGCTTTTGGCTGACAGGCAGGCGCCTGACCTCCGCGCCACGGGGAGTATTGGTTAACACAATACGGTCGAAGCTGGCTCCGTTCAAAAGTTTTGCGTTCAGCGCTCTCATAAAAGGCCATGAAAGTTGTTTCTGGTCGTCCAGGACAGTGCCGGCCTCCTGAATACCGTGGATCTCTATGCCCGTATCCGACGCATGCGTGTCCATCAAGCTGGTCGTGGTGGCGATGCTTTTGGCGGTGTACCCGAAAAAAGCCACGTGAAGCCGATTGCCGCCGGCAAACAGTTTGCCCTCTCCGCGGAGATAGGGGTTTCTTGCCAAAAACACGATCGCTGCGGAAGTGCCGTCGCCGATGCTCCCCATGTCGCGTGCGATGCCCCCATGACGCTCGGAAACTCCCACCACCGGAGGCACGGCGCTCCGGGCACGGCCTCGTATGGCCACGCTTCGGATCGTATCCATATCCGCCGTGTCCATGCCTTCTCCGGGTCCCACGATCAAATGCCGGCCCAAAATGCCGTGCCTGCGCAACGCTTCCGTCCAGGCCCTCAGCGCACGCGCCTTGTCGGCGCCCGGGTGCGCGACGATCTGCATCGCGGCTCCATCCAGAAAACTGGCGCCCTTTCTCAGATCATCGGCGGCTTGAGCAGTCAGGGGCACCGTGGTCAAACCGGACCGGCGGGACTCGAACTCGGCCGCAGTCTTAGCCTCTAAATATTCAAGCTGTCCGTCGGCGATGACTAGATCAGGTGATGCGCCGTCGCCGTAGATCGCCACGAGGGATTCGAAACCGCTCTCGTGGCCCGCATCTTTAGCGGATTGAACGATATAATAAATTTTCCACGGCAGATCGGCCGGCCGGCGGTCCGCCGGCAGAGACTTCACGAATTCTGCGGGATCAAGCGATACCGATGAGACCCCGCCCGGCTTTCTTGAAAATTGCGATTCGCTCCCGATCACCAATTTCCGGAGATCGGCTCCCGGAAGCAGTCCGCTGAGGGAGGAATTGACGGCCAGCCGCGTGCCCGCCGGCGAAAACCGTGTTTCGAGCGAACGCATCGCAGCCAGCGCGCGCGTCAGATGGCCGTTCCTGGATACGAGCGCCTCGCGTATGTCGGGATCGACGTGGACGTCTCCCGAAACGAGGTCACCGCGGACGCGCTCGACGCTCTGGATGAATAATCTGAGCCACACTGTCTGACCCGGGCCTTCTTTGAAGCGCGGATCATGTTCCAATTGCTGCAGAACGCCCAGATATTCATAGCTCCGCGGTCCGGAGGACTGGTCATAAAGGTCATCGCCGTAACGCGACGACCAATCCAGGCGGTCCTCATCCATCCGCACGCCGCCCAAATATTTTTCGGCGCGGAAGAGCCGCTGCCAGGCAAAGAAGCCCTCGGTGTGCTCTGAGCGCAAGAGGGAGATCAACAGGCCGTCGTCACCGGTGTGGCTGTCCTCACGCTCGGAAGCGTAGATGTAATCGTGATAGCGTCCGCCTGAGTGGCTCAAAAGAAAATATGAAAGCTCACGACCGTACGTTCCCTCGCCATCAAGAAGATGCCGGGCCTCTTTAAGCTCCCGCACCGCCATGCGCACATCGGCGATCTGGCCCCAGGGACTGCGTGAAGCGTAATCAACAAAACGCGTGATCATTTCGTCCTCTCCGGAGAAATCTTCTGTCAAGCCATGCGTCCGGAGGAAACCCTCGATCTTATCCCACTGCGTCCTGAAATTTTCGACCTCGTCCCAGACGACGCCGGCGTGTTGGCGGCCCGCATCGAGACGGAACGGAAATGCGAGCAGCAGCTGCTTGAAAACCATCAATGCGTCTTCGATCTTGTCCTGCTGTTCGACCGGATAGGCGGAACCGGCCATCGGGATGACCCGGTCGGTAAGACGCTCGACGGCCTCGGCGGCGGTCCTTTGATAAGGGTTATAAACGCGGCCCGGCACGGACGTCATCTCGACGAAACCGCGCAGGATCTCCTCGGCATGTGTCGCAATAGTCAGGAGCCGTCTGCGGTCTGAAACCATCGGGCGCGTCGAAGGACGGTCACGTGATTCATCGTAAAGCAGAAGAGCCTCGCGCAGCACGCCGGCGATCGCTTCGTAGGCACGCAAAGCGTCCTCGAACGGCATCTTGTCCGACGGCACGACGAGGAGCCTCCTGGCAAGCAACTGCTGGCGTTCCATGGCGAGAGACCCGCTTGAAAAATAGGGGCCGAGGCGGCGGCGCGCCAGTGTGATCGCCGTATGATGACGTGCATAGAGGTCACGGAGGTCGATCGGCAGTGACAGCCGCGTCCCCGAGACATCGGGACCCGCCTGGAGCGCGTCCCTCAGCTCCTGCGATACGGCGGGCGTTCGCTGACCGCGCACCTCCATGACGCCTCCGTCCTCGCTGAAATCCACGCGGTAAGACGTGCTGTCTATCCCGCGCCTGGCCTCAAACTGCTTCCACCAGGCCCTTGCGGCGGTTTGCTGGCCGGCTGCGAACACGACGACAAGCTTGCCCTCGGCGCCGGGGACAAGCAGGCGCGCCACGCGCTTGGTCACAGGCGTCTGGCCGCGGTCGTCCACGACCTCCACCGTGCCCGTGAGCGCCTGGAGCTCGGGATCGTCGTACATGGCGTCGATCGCCGGGTCCGTCTCGCCGTGCATGAGCCTGAAGCAATAACTGTCTTTCACAGACTCGTCGATGAACTCTTCCTCGGGAGAGCGCCCGAGCTCCTTAAGACCGAGCTCACCATTGAGGAGTTTCATTACTTTTTCGGCGCGTTCTTGGGCCGCGATCATTTTCGTCAAGAACCGGCGGTCGCGCGAAAAGAAAAGACTGCGCAGACGCGTGAGCACACGCCGCGCCTCGTGGGTGCCCCCCACATGGAAGGGAACGGCCGACCCGCGCGCATAGGCGAACAGACGCTCCGCCGTCGAGCCCTCGCCCGAAAGGATGTTGATGTCCGGCTTCTCGAGCCCGGTAAGCCTCATCACCTTGAGCCCCGGAAATAGAGCCCCCCATCCGTCCTGCAGTCCGCCTCCGATGCCGAGTTCCTGCTCGATGCCCATCACTTTGTAGAAGATCGCGATAAAATCGTCTTCGCCGGGCCGGTCCATGACGGGTGTGAATGCCGACAATAGACCCCAAAGCGTCAACGCCGCCACGATCTGACTGCCGCCGAGACCGGAACGGACCGGGGAAATGTTGTTCACGCGGATCTCAATACCGCCGTTCTGCAGTTCGAAGAACTGTTCGAGGCCAGGGCCCTCCACCGTAGAGAAGGTGGTGAATCCGGCTGCCTCAAGCACGGCCTGGATCACGCGGTAATGGTTTCCCGGCACAGCGATATCCTTCATCAACGAAGCCTCATCACGTATGATCAGGGGCGGCTGTGAAGGATCCAGCACGATACGGATCTCTTTTTCGGCGACAGGCGTGATCGTCACGGACATGGACGCGTCTGCGGTGCTGTCTTCAGGCACGACGAGTGAGGATGCGTTGATCATGGGGTGTCCGGCCAGCACCGGCCAGAAAAGATACTGGAGGTCCGGCGCGAACTGTTTCACGAAATCCAAGCGCACGGGGCTTTGCCAGGTGATGGCCTCTGTGAGCCGGCGCGTCGGGTGGACACCTTCCAGCTTGGCCGCATGCCGGGCGGAAAGAAGCCGTGCGATGCGGCGCGTCGTTTCAAGGATTTTAAATTCGTGCGACTGGACGGTTGCACCGTCAGGCGCCAGGTCAACAAGCATCTGCTGGGCAACGGCGATGCGGGTCAAGATCGACACCCGGCGCTCAAATCGCGGGCCGTACTCACCGGCGATCGGTCCACGGTCGTCTATGACATCAATTTCGACGTACTTTCCTTCGTACTTTCCGATCGCCGCTTCGAGAGCATAAGCAACGGACGCGAGCTCTGCGGGTGAACGCCCCGAAAATAAAACCTTGTTCTCGATGACACCGTTCAGATCCATGCGCCCGTCGGCGGCCGGTTTGAGCAGAGTGTCGATATCGACCTGACGAAGGACTTCCTGTTCCCACTCTTTCGTCGGCAAACTGCCTATCGTTTCGGGAGTCGCCTTGCTGAGACGGGTGCCTCTGCGCGCCGCCAAAGCCCGCTCGATGTCCGAAGCCACTTCCTCGAACGACTCATAGTATGTGTCACGCTCGAACGCGAGTTTGTGAACAAGATCGCGGTACGGCTCAGGCACCCGCTCATATCCGTCGAACGGGCGGGCGCCGCAATAGACCAGCGGACTCACCAAGGTCCCCCGATTCAAATAAAAGGACTGCAGCGCTTTTTCAAAGTCTCGCGTGGGATCCAGGCCGAATGTGTCGAAAACGATCAACGCAAAGCTCGTGATCTCGTTGTATTTGTCGGCGATGTTCCACTCGGCGACCGGGAGCGAGGATGGCGCGTAAACCGTCGCCCTGTCCAGATCGAAGAGTCTCCCGGAGCCGCTTTCGTCGACGACAATGTTCACTCTGTCAACGTCGTTATGAAATACGCGGGCCTGGGTTTCAAACGTGTGCAGCTGTCGCGCCATCCCGGCAAGCACGCGCATGCGTTCGTCAATAGATTCGATCTTATCGATGCGCCGGCCTGTCAACAGCTCGCTCTCCATGGCCCAGTAGCGCGGATACACGGCACGCACCTCCGAAAAAAGCCTTCTTACTCCCGGGTCCTTGACGCGTGCCGCTGCGCGCTTCCAACGCAGCATCCTGCCAAAAACCCGTACGGGCACCAGCTCCGGATCGATGAACTTGAGGGCGGTTTCCTCTCGACTCTCGTTTCCTGCAGCATAGATCCGTCTCACGGCGAAAACATTGTCATCCTCTTCTTTACCCAGAGCCCTGATGACATGGTAGCGAACACGCCCAAGACGGATTTCAGCGTACCCCCCTGCTTCCAAAGCCTCGACCACCGCCGGACCAATGTAGGGGTTTGGCCCCGGCTCGGCCCAAACGATCGATCCGGGAAGGCGCGTGCCTTGCGCACGCGGGATCTCCTGAATGACGAAATGTTTTCTCGACGGCACGTAGACGACACGAAAATCGTTTTCGGCGACGCTCCTGAAGGCGAGCGCTGCGAGGATCAGGCGCCCCCATACAGAGATGCTCCTGAGCGTCTCATCCCAACCCCCGGTGCCGTCCAAGTCCCCGTCCCATGGTTCAGACTCGCGATAGACCCTGACATCCGCCGGCTCGGGGTCACGCCACCTTTCGGCGCCTTCCTCCTGACCGGTCCTCCGGACAGCCCTCTGGACCCGCACGAAGAGACGCTCGAGCGTGTCGAGACGCTGTTGCAGACTGATCTGTACGGGTTGATTGAGCGCACCGGGTTGGGCGTCGGAGAGATAAACCGTCGCGCGGCGGACGTGCGGCAAACCCTTCGAAAACGCAAGATACGGCGACACACGATGGGCACGGATGAGACGCTCTCCCACGGGCAAATAATCGCGCGTGAGCGTTTCCCACGTATCGCTTTCTCTAAACAACGTTTCAAAACCGAAAGCCGGCGGATGTTCGGGGAATATCGCCCTCACATCCGATTTCAGGGCCGACAACCGCCTCCAGAGAGAGAATATCCGCCATGCCCCCGCCAGATGGAAATTCGCCTCCCGGGCATGGTTCAAGATCCATAAGAGAGACCCCTCCTCGGCGGTGATCTCCCCAACCAGCGTTTTGAAGAAGCCCGACAACCGCGCGCCGGATGAAGGCGCGCTCACAAGCTCTCCTAATTCCTCGACCCCGAAAGCGTCCGGTGTTCCTTCCGGACGGCTGGCTCGCAAGAGAGCGAGCATCCTGGCGTTGGGATCCTCAGGATCCAACAGCCCCCTCACGCGTCGGGCGATTTGGCGATCGAAAAGCGGGTATTTGTCTTCGTACAGCATCTTGAAGATCGAGAATGTTTTGGCGAGCGTCTGCCGCTCGATGTTCCGCATGGAAAGCCGCTCGGGGTTGTTCCCGTTCTCGAACACATCGGAAAAAATGAAAATTTCAAGCAGCGTTTTGAGAGCCGCCGCAGGCACGCCGGTCCGGACGGACGCCTCCTCGAATAGGGCCATGGTTTCGGGATAAAATTGGTGGTACGCGATGAGAAAATGTTCCGTCGGCGGGCATTCGATACCGGCTCCGCGCAGGCGCGCGACGGAATAAAGCTCGTGGCTTGTTTCTGAAAGAAGGGTGTCGAACTGTTCGGCGGTCAGAGGGCGCTTTTCTTCCTCGTAGAGCTTGGCAAGGATACGCGCGAGCTTGACGAAGAATTCTTCGCCGGGTCGTTCCAGATCACTCCGGTCCGGGCGCTTCAGTAAAAATGCCTCGATCTCTTTTTTAGAAATCTTCGGATTAGCCTTTATCGAAAGACCGGACCGCTTAGCGAACGCGTCGAATTCATCTCTCTCTTTGACCTTCGCTTTCGCCCCCGCCGCATCGACGTTCCATCCTCCCAGGTCGTGTATGACGCAGGCGCGCTCAAGCGTCGCAACGAGTGGTGCGTCGAGACCAAATTGTCTCGCCAGGGTGACCGCGTAACGGGCCACGCGGGAATTGTGCATCTTTTGGAGGTTTTCGGGGAAGATCGCGCGAAGCTCGTTGGCTGAAAAATTTGAGAGCGGCCGCGTGTGCTTTAAGAACTCAGCGTCCGTTTCGGGAGTGCGCTCCACGGAGGAGATCGTGATCTCGAGCTGCGGCGGGCTCTGTACGTCTTTTTTTACCCACTTGAACGAATAGTGCGGCCATGAAAGGACACCGAGAGCAGGAATGTGGGTGATCGCCTGCTTTCTCAATTCGAGGGCAAGACGGGGCAAGTCCGCGCGCGCCATATGCAGCTCGACGCCGGTCCCCGCGATCACAACGTCGACCGACTCGCCTTCGCGCACCTCATTTGAAAGATCCGAGACAAGACCATCCGCGTCGGACCCTGCGAGCCCGACGAAAATCCGGTCCGCAATGGCGCTCTCGCCCGTCGAGCCAACACGGCCCTCGACACTCACGATCCCGTCCGGATTCTCTCTAAAAATGCCGGTGGGGCGATAGATCACCCGTCCGTCGTCGGAAACCCTTTCCACGAGAAGCCGGCGGCGCCATACACTGCCACCGCTTGCAAGAGACCTCTCCACGATCACCTGGCGGCCTTGAAACGCCCTTAAAGCATCGAGTGATGTTATTTCTTCTTCGGCGGGCGCTAAAGGTGAAATAACTGAAAATCGCGTGCCCTTTACGATGGCAGGCGCCATCTTCTGTGCGAACGCGTCCATACGCTGCCGGATCTCGTCCTGCCTCAGAAGGAACGTCGCTGCCTGACAACCGGGAATGAACGTTCTGAACACCGCATTCTGAGGGCGGAGGATCAATCGAAGCGGGTTGTTGTCGTGCGCAGGTCCCCAATAGTCGAACAGCATGTTGAACTGCACGTAGAATATGAATTGGTTCAAGAGGCGGTATTTCCACATGTCGCTGCGGCCGGTCAAAACGATACCGACGGTCTTTCCGCCCCAGTTTCGTGAAAGCACCTTGCCCTCCGGGTCCAGCGTCACGAGGAGATGTCTCATTTTCTGGAAAAATATCTGGAGCAGCACCGACGGGGCAAAATTCTTGTTCGGCGTGCCGATCAGGATCACGTCGCTTTCAAAGAACGCCTTGGCGGCCGCTTCAAGTCCGGCAAGGTCTTTGATCGTCAAGGGTGTCGGCACGTCACGAATCAGGTCGGCCAAAACGACCTCTTGGACGGAAAATTCTACCGCCCCCGCGACATGACGTTTGAGGCCAGCAACAAGCTCGTCTAAAGCGAACGCGCTATGGCTTTTTTCGCGCGTCTCACTAGTCTTGAGAACGAGTACGGACTTTTGGTCTCCTGCAAGCCGAGTCCCGTCAAGCGGCGCGAAAACCCGGTCTACGACGGCACGGCCTTCCTGCGGGCCCATGTAGCCAAAAACTTCCGCGGCTCCGCTCAAGTGGTGACCAGGACCATTGGCCGGACGGTAGACCACGCGCCCGTCGTCGAAAACACGCTCGACGAGGAATTCGCGGCGCCACATCCTCTCGCCGCCGGCAAGAGACCTCTCCAGGGTGACCGTGCGGCCTTCAAACGCCTTCAAACCGTCGACCGACTTGATCTCTTCGCTGAAAGCCTCGACCGGCAAAATATCGAACCCGTCCTGTTCGGGGGTCGTCATTTCCTCGTAGACTTCTCTCTGCGCGTCAACCCAAGGGTCAACGACCCGGTGCCATTGGCCCGAACGATATTCCCGGTCCCATGCATCCTCGAGTCTCCGGTAGTCCTCGTGGCGGAGTGTCAAAGCCATTTCCGATGTCCCGGGCCGCTCGTACGAAGCCGTGATGCGCTCGAGACTCCGGAGTCCCGCCTGTGTAAAATTGCTGCGGCCGCCGAACGGACGGTAAACAGCCTCACCCTTGCCGAAGCGCTGTTTTTTTCCATGAAATGCGTAATAGCGCTCGCCGTCCTTTTCGAGGACGACGGCAACAGCCGTGCCGTAAACAAACTCGACCCAGTCGTTCGCGGCGGCGTTTTGTAAAATATTTGAAGGATCGATCGTTTCGGACCCACTCTTGCCCACGACGAATGCGCTCTTGGAGGTAAGGTACGCGCCGCGCTCTTCTTCTTGAGGGAGAAGCGCTTTGGCTTCTTTTTCCGGCATCAACAATATGGGAGGCGGCATGGCCCGGAGCGCTGCGCCGAGACGCTTGACGTTTCGAGCTTCCTCACCGACCGGGCGGCCTTTTCTGATCCAGTCCCTGCGGGCGGCACGAAACTCGAGTTTCAAAGCGTCCCACGTCCGGCTTTTGGCCTCGAACTCGGCTTGCGTTTTAGCGGCGATTTCCCACAAGATATCGCCGTATTCGCGATTTAAAGCCAGTTCAAACAACGACCACCGGCGCACGCGGATGACCTCCTCAGGCGCAGGCAGGTAATTCAGCCAGAGCCCTTTTCGCACGACTTTCCGGACGAGCGTGACCACGCCCTTCGAAGAGAACGTCCCGCAAGGCAGCGCAGCCAGCCGCGTACCCGCCTTAACCGCGGGACCTTTCGCGGGGCCGGCGGGCGGATTGTAAACGACCGGCACGATCTCTCCGGAGGCTTTCACATCGTTGAGCGCGTCCGCAAGCGCCCCGGCCTGTGCGGCCACATCAGCCGGAATTTCCACGGGGATGGCCCACGCCCGGAACGCCTCCGGGATCGACGCCAAACGCTGCATTTCCATGTTCGCGATGTTTGCCACGTAGAGAAGCGCCTCGCGGTTGCCGGCCGGCGCATCCGGGATGAACGGCGCGTAGGAGCGGATCTGGCCGAAACGCGATTCGATCGTTGGATAAAAAGTGTGCAGGACTCCCAGAAGGATGTTGTGCCCGCGCCTCTGCATGAACGGATTGTGGTTTATCACTACAACGGACGGATCCAAGCGCGTGTCGCCGTCACGCACGAGGCGCGCAAGTTCATGCACCTGCTCGATCGTCGTCGAGGATTGCGCGCGCAGAAGAATGTCCGGGGCCGGCACGCCGGACTCGATCAGGATGGCCTCGTAGACCATCGCTTCGGGGATCTTCGTGCTGCGCCGTGTGGAAGGGTCCATCAGGCGCCTCAGCACGCGCTCTTCGATGGCGAGTCCCCTCTCCGCTTCGCTGAACTCGACGTCCCTGAAAAATTCTTCCCACCGCTTGATCCACGGTTCGGAGGGCTTCGCCGCGTCGTAGCCCCGGCGCAGGCCGTACCGACGCTCGACCGCATCCCAAAACGCGGTCTTATCTGCGGTTTTGTCGGCATCCCACAGCCCTCGCAGACCCTCGAGAATTTCGTCGGTGCGCGTCAGCATACGTGCGGTGAAACCCGGATCGTCCAGGTCGTTCCGCCCGGCGAGCTGATCGAGTGTTCGAGAACCGCCGCCGAGACCGGCCAGGACCAGGATCGGAGCGCGCTCGCTGCGCCAAAGAGCGGCCGTTTCGCGGGCCGCGCGGAGCGAGTCGCTCCCGAAGAGAACGCGGAGCGTCGCCGGCGCGCCGGCGGGATCGCGTCTGGCGATCCACTCGCACAGCGGCTTAAGCGGTGTCGACAGCCGTTCGTCCGGAACCTGCGCGAGACGCGTCGCGGCCATCCGGGACGAACGCGCCGATCGCGGCACAGCGACTTGGCGCACGCGCATGAACCAGCCGTAGTAGTCTTTCGCGGATCGGCCGGCAACCCCCTTCAGTTGCAGGATCGAGCCGGCCAGCGCCTCCAGCCCGGGCACCCGAACGAAATCGAACTCGCTCGAGTCAAGCGGGAATTCGTCGTAAAAGAAGTCGTAAAGCGGCGCCGCCCACGGCCCGTCGTCATAGGAGAAAGCCGCCACGTCGTCGGTCACGAAATGGCCGCCGTCGTTCATGGCGCGATAGATCTCGCGGATAAACGGACGCTCGGAGACCCCGTACTGCGTCGGCACCTCCATGCCGCCGCGCAGATAAAAATCGTCGAAACCGTCTTGGAGAAACGACCTCAGGGCGGCGGGATACGACTCGGGTTTGGTGATGTCCGCGTCGATGAACGTGATCCGGTACGTCTTCATCGCCAGGTCGCGCGAATAGCGCCACCGGAAACGGATGGCCGGCGCCTCGCGGTCCCGCTCCACCTCGATCGCGCCGACCCCTGCGGCCAGAAGCTCGTACGCGAGGAACAGCTTGACGTCGGCGAGCGATCTCGTATGGTGGTGATTGGCGTGGCCGAACTCGAACTTGTAGCCGGCGTACGCCTTCAGCCGATCTCCGTAGCGTGCCTCGAGCTCCTTCCGGCCGAGCGCCACCAGGGAACGCACGTCTTCAAGATCGTCCTTCGCCAGACCGTGGAAAAACGAAACGAACGCGCCGTCCGCGGCGTTGAACGTCTTCAGGTAGTGAACGATGTCCGTCCCCGAAGCGCCGTAGAGGACGCGTCGCGGCGCGTCCGCCGGATTCACCACGCCCTTGATGGCCTCGTCGTAGCGGATGTAATCGCCAGCCGAAATGCCGGCGTAACGCGACCGCGAATCGGATTCGGCCGGACGCGCGGCGTTCCGCGCGGCCGGCTCGACGGCTCTGTGGATCGGCTCCTGTCCCGAAAGCCGCGCCCCGCCCGCACGGCTGTTGGCCTCGTTGCGCTCGGCCACCCAGCGAAGCGTTTCGCCGCCGACCGCGGGGATCCGGCCCGTCACGAGAGACACGAGCGCGGGATCCACCCACCCCTTGCCGTGAGGGATTTCCTCAAAACGGAACGTCCGAAGCGCGCGAAGGCGCTCATAGGCGTCGCGTTCGATGTCAAAAATGCGGAACTGCCGTTCGCGGCCCGCCGCATAAAGCAGCGATCCGAGCGCGATCGCCGTGCGGCCAAGCCCTTCGCGCGGCGGCATGCTCGGGAACAGATGTTCCAGCCGGAACGTTTCGGCCGGACCCGGCCCGAGGATGACGAACGAACTGCGCTTCATCCCGTCGCGGAAAGCCCCTTCGACCGGATTGCGGAACCACACCCGCGCGGCGGGAGTCCAGCCCCTCGCCCTGGTGACCACGGTGAGCGGATCCAGGGACTGGATGTCGATCCAGTAACCGGCGTCGAAGAAACGCTCGACGTCCGCCCCCGAGAAAACGTGCCGCAATTCGCGCTCGGCGGTCGGCGACATCCGGATCGGCTCACCCGCCGCCAGCCGCGTGCCCGCCGGGAACGAGGAAACGTAGCGGCCGAACGAACCGGCCTCCTTCATGCGGCCGGCAGCCACAAAAAGATCAGCCATAAGAACACTGGGTGTTTCCTGCAAGTTGTTGCCGGCAAGCGCTGCGATCTCATGCTCGATCTGGTCTGAGAGGGTCGAACGCATCTGCTGCGCCAGTCCGCGCGCACGACGTTCGCCTTCCCCGGAGATCTCGCCCTGCAAGGCGGCATCCATAAGCGGGAGTAATTCGCCCACCGTCATCGTCGCAATATCCGGCGCCGTGCGTCCGGACCTGAAAGCGATGTACCCCGCGGCCGTCTCCCATCTTTCGCCGCCGAGCAGTCTCCACGCGCGGCGGCCGAAAATCGAATCGAGCCCGGCAAAGAGGCGCTGAAGTTCCGCCGAGTACTGCCGGTAAAATGCGTCGATCTCCGTGAACTCCGTCGCTGCGCCGGCTTCCAACAAGGCGCCGAAAGACGCGCGGTCCGTCACGCCGCGGGCTACAGCCGAAGTCAACGCCGCGTCCAGGAGTTCCACAAAAAGGGGACTTTGATTGAACATGGTCTGCATGCCGGCGTCGTTCAAAAGCTCCATACGCAGAAAATCCGCATCATCGAAAAGATCATCGGCGTCATCGCCAAGCCGTGTGCCCGAAACGATCCTCGCGCCGCCAGGTTCTTCAGCGCTGCGCTCCGGACGCGCGGGTAAGCCGTCGCCAAAGGACTCCAGCGTCTCAAGGGCCTGCCTCAAAACCTCTCGCCGCATTTCGGAGGGTTCCCACGATTTTTGGCTGATGGAGTGAACATTTTGGAGAAGCCTCAAGCGGCAGATCTCCCAAACGCCCCGGATCTCCGCCTCGTTCAGAACAGGAAGGGACTGACGGACCATTTCCTCGTTGTAACCGTCAATGGCCGCCCAAAAAATGGCCGGATCGAAATGCCGTGTCGGGTCGTCGATATCATGGCTCATCAAAAGATTATTAAACTCGACCACGCGGTGGTCCGCGATGGCGATCTCAAAATCAAATATCCCGGTGATCCTGCCCGACTGATCGAAAAGGACATTGTTCGTATTCAGATCATCGTGCAAATGCGCGATCTTGGGGCTGGAGGGATCGCGGCTGGTTTCGAAGCCAGCCGTAAGCTCCGGCGTGTAGTGATTCAAAAACCTGCTTCTTTGTTCCTTAAAGAGCGCCAAAAGGCGGTCTTGTTGCTCAATAACATAATTGTCAAACGTGTCGCGCTGATCCGCGCCTTTCTGCTGGACGCTTTCCACATATTGCCCGAGCGTATCGGCGGTCATCGATTCGCCGAGCGTCCTCGATTCGATCCATAGATTGGGTTTTTTGGGATGAAAATCTCGCGTGGCGGCATAAATTTTAGCCGCCATCTCCGCGAGCTCCTTAAAATGCGCCGGCTTCATGTCGCGCGCGTGCATTTTCTCGCCGCTCAGGAACGTTTCTAATATATAGCCGCCGTCCCCTTCTGCGACCATGTAGCGGTCCGTTAAAAATTCCGCCTCGGCGGGGGAATTCCGTTTTGGGATAAGCCTGGGCACCGGCAATCCCTTTTTCGCCAAATGATCCATGAGGCCAAGGATGTATTCGAACCGGGACTTTTGTTTCGTGGCCCGCACATACGGACGCAGGACGTACGAGCCTCTGGTTGTCTCGATGAGCAACGGCTGATCGATGCCCTTGATCCCGCTGCGGCCCCCCGCCAACGGCCGCGGCAGACCGATGATTTCTCCGATGTCAAAATTTTCGGAGACCAGCTTCGCCAGCTGCGTCAGCCGCGTGCCGGACATTTGGTCGGGCGGTGTCCCACGAAGCGCCTCGAAGTACGTTTCGCGTTGAGCGCCGAGGACACGCAGGCCTTCCCTTTCAAAACGGTCCTGGCGCTTGGGCCACCGCAGATTATCAGAATTGACGGCCGTCCATCCATCGGCGCCGGGCACGAGCGCCGTGGACATCTTGACGCTGCCAGCCGATGCCGTCGAAGCGAACGAGAGCGGGAAAAGCGCGTGGAGCGACGGGTCGACCGTGACCCTGGAGGCGATATCCTCGGGCACCTCTCCAAGGCCCGCGTTGTCCGATGCGGCGAGCGTGTAAAGAAACGTGCTCAAATGCTGGTAGCCCGCGGAAAACTTGAGCGGACGCCCGTCGATGTTCAGCCCCTCGACTTCGTACGACGAGCGGTCGCCCGCGATACGGATAGACGTGAGGCGGTCTTCCCGGCGTATGCGCCGGAAGAGATCGAACGTCACGCCGTTGTCGTCGGTCGTCGACCCCGCGTGCATATAATATTCCCGCACACCCGTGCGCGTTTCGCCCAAATATTCGGGAGCGTCCCATTCCGGTACGCCCGGCAATACGAGCCAGTCTTCGGACGCCTGCGCTTCGGAAACAGAAGGAAGCTGCTGTCCGCGCCGTTTATCGATCACGTTCTCGTCGACCAAATAGTACGGCCAATAATCGCCGCCCGAGACTTTTCTTTCGATCAGCGTGGATTTGCTTGCGCCCAGCCAGCGGCGCTCTGCGCTGATCTGAGCGGGCGGAGACAGGGCGATCGAGATCCCTTGCACAAACGAGGTGCGGGTGCGGCCCCTCTCGTCGCGTCCCATGAGCCCGGCCGGACGCTTCGTCATGCGCTCGTAAAACCGCCGGCCGGCGGCAAAATCCTGCATTTGCAAAAGACGTTTTTGCGGGGTAAGCGCTTCCGGCGCCGCGGCGCCGAGCGCCTGGACACGGCCGTCGTCGGCCACTTCGAGAACAAGCCGGTTCGACGGGTCCAGCTCGTCAACGATCGCGATAAACCGCCGCCCAACAACGCGGTCCATCAAAATGCGGAGCGGATACTGACGCTCGCCGTATATCCTCGAAACATTGAACTGGACCCCGCCCAGCGTGAATTGCTCCTGTGTGAACGGAGAAACAAGCTCGGGATGAGCCTGAGCGTTCGCTTCCAAAAGACCGAAAATGGCCGCTTCGCGGGCTACCGGCTCCTCGGGGATGCCGTTCAAATGATCGAGGAAACGCCGGCCCGACGCAAACAGGTCTGGCGAAGGAAGCGACTTCTGGCCGCTTTCGTCGGACCCTTGAGGCACGAGTTTTTCTTCAGGCGCGGCGACACGGCCGTTCACAAACGAAGCATAAACCTCTTCCTTTGCGTCGAGGCGGATCTCGAGAGTGGTCTGCTTGTCACTTTCCGCCTTGGGATAGAACCGGAGAATTCCCGCGCTTGCCTCCTGGCTGTCGACAAGGATCTTGGGGGCGCTGTACCAATTGATCGCCATGTTGTAACGGCGGCCGCGGAGCGTAAAATAACGCCGCGCCGGCTCGACACCCCCGGAGTCCCTCACGAGGCCTTGATAGCCGCGTTCGAGGCGGGCCGTATGGTCGCGCAGCGCCTCGTCTTCACGAATATCGTAAAGGACCCGTTCATGGTCGAGACCCGTGCCCCGGCTGATCTGCGCAGAATTCACGAAGCGCTTTCCGGCCGCGGCCTCGTCAAGAAAGCCTTTGATCTTCCGACGGTCGTCGGCGACCTCCGCGGGCTTTCTCATCGAAACATCCTTGATCGTGAGTCCCACATGTCCCCAAAGATCGCTGTCGGCGTTGACGTCGTTGTGCATCCTCTGGATGAGTTTGCGATCGACGGGGATGCCGTGACGAGCGGCGTACAACTCAGCCAGAGACTTGACAGTCAGCGTCCGGCCCGCCCCGTGCGCTTCATCAAGGATCGTCAGAAGCTCCGCACGGTCCGTGCGCGCTTCTTCGGATGTCCGCGCCAGCCGCGTGCCGGACACTTTGGTCCGCGGAACCAGGACCACAGAGCCGTCCTCGACATCCACAGGGATCCGGTAGCGGATCCGGTTCCTTTGAAAAAGACGGTTGAAGATCGTGTTCATCACGATCAGATCGGGGTTGCGCGCCCTCAATTTTTTCGCCACAAATATCCTGTTCAAAAAGAACAGGACCGGCCAGCACACCACGTCGAACGTGAACGTAGAAATAATATCGAAGGGATTCATCCAATCGACTTCCGAAGCGCCCCTTTTAAGAAAATTCCAGGCGCGGGCCGGCTCCCCGGTCCACACGAACACTTCCGCGTCGACATTCGCGCGAGCCATGCGGAAAGCGGCCCCGGACGCGAGGCCGGGAGCGCCGTTATGCGTCCGTATGACCACGTCGGTCTGGGAAACCAGAAGTTGTTGGCCCGCGGGTATACCCGCGCGGTCTTCGCGGACGACGTCGACCTGTATACCGTCGGCGTCCTGGAAATGCGTCCGGCCCGTCCGTTGGGCAAAATATGCCGCCAGGTCATAGGCCAGCACGCTCTTTCCGGCGCCGCCGTAGAGTCCGTCGACGAGCACGTTGAACGGCGCCTTTGTTCCGATGGCCTGATGCGAAAGATACTTTTGCCAAATACGCTCTTTGGCACCGGCCCAGTCCGCCTCTTTGGAGCGATACGGACCGGCATTGATCCCCAAGAACGCCGACAGAACGGATAAATAGGCCGGCTCCTCCGGAGAAGACAGCCGCGTGCCTGTGACGCCGCGCAGAGTGATAATCTTAAACTGTTCGTCGGCGGTAAACTCAAGGGGCACCGCAGAGATCTCGACCCCTCCGGAACTCACCCGCTGAAGCGCGATGGGACCCTCGGCCGCAGCATCCAGCGCGATATGGTTCTCAAAAGCCTCCCTGGGTACGTGCGCCCACATCCGGACGGCAGCCCCTTTGGGCTTCATGTCCATGATGAGCTCTTGCCAATCCCCTGCGGGGGTCTTCCATCCAAAACTGAAATAGCGGTCCGGGTCGGAATTACCGAACGTGGCCAGCGCCGTTTCGCCGGCCGAAGGGACCGTCGCTAAGAGCATCGCCAGATCTCGGCGGGTCGGGGAGTCTTTCATCGCTTTCTGTGTGGTGGCAAAATTTTTCCGGTGAGGATAGTCTGCTTCGGAAATGGCTAAGTGCGCATGCTGGCTGGTGACTTTACCGGACGGGTCGTATTCGGGTGTGCCCCCCGGTATCGACACCATCTGCCCGCTATGACCCATCCAATCGCGGGCGTCGATCATGGCGGGGATACCTCTCAGACGGCTCAAGACGATCTGAAGCAGGATGAACGCGCGTGTCGATCCGCCGACGGCCGCAAGCGCCAACTGGTCGAAATTGGACGGATAGATGAACGGCGCAGGATCTGCGAAAAGCGCATGCCACACCGCATCGCGGAGATGAGACGCCGGCTTTCCGTCGCGCGTCACTTCCCAGAACGCTTTGAAAAGCCTGTCGGAATAAACGTGCGCGATGGTCGGCTGTCCGTCGAATACTCCGAGCTCCTCGAGATACGCGCGGTCCGGGTCGCTGTACGCTTCCATGTTGAAGCGCACGGTCTTTTGTTTGGAAGCGGCGTATTCCTTCGCCTGTCTCATGAGATGCCGCAGCGGTTCGTTTTCCTTGCCGTTGTGGCGTAAAAGATTCATCGCCAGGTCCATCCGCACCTCGATACCGCCCTTCTTCATGTCGATCAGGTTCTTGAGCGCGCGGAGATAATAATCGTGGACCTCGGGGTTCAGAGGGTCGAGTTCCACCTGGTCGACGTTGGGTCCGCCGAGACCCATCACGTGCTTCACCAAGACAACCCGCTCGATGCCGTCTTCGATGATCCGCACCGCGAAGAAACCGTAATTCTCCGGATGCGAGATCAGCGTTTCGAGCCAGCGGCGCTTGGATCCCTCATCCGGAAGATTTCGAAACTCCTGATTATGGAAATCAGAGACTTCTCTCCGGTTCCCCGGGGGGACCCAGCGGTAACTCTTCTCGTTGATCGCGTCGGGAGAAAGCCACGGGATGAAATCCGCGATGACGCCCAGGCCCTCGTCATGCGCCCGTCCGATGACCCGTTCCATGCGGCGGCGCGCCTCTTCGGGAGTCTTGGAACCTTCGGGGCAAAGGTCCGTATTGAAACGTTCCATGCTCGTGATGGAGAACGGGTTCCCGAAGCGGTCCTGAAACACCCTTCCGGCGACCACCGTCCGCTTGGTTTGATATTGCTTGTTCACGATGGCGATGACAGAACGGCCGGAGTGGATGAACGTGCGGTCTTCGCCGCGTACGATATCGGGATCGGAAGCGGCCTCGGGACTGTCGTAGATGTGAAGTTTTTTTCCGAGGGGGCTCATTTCGTACAGCCCGCCGTACAGATAGGCCTTGCCGGCGCCGGCATCCGCGATGGTAGTCATAAACTCTTCAGCTTTTTGAAAACCGTCTTTGGAAACGATCGTGTCGCCCTGTTCTTCGACGCTGAGGTCGGTCAGATTGACGGAGAGGATAAGGTCCGGCGTCGGCGCCAGGCGTGTGCCCGTGACAGCGCCGCGTCTACGGCCGTTGGCTTTGAGGAACGCCTCCCAGGCCGGTGCGACATTGGCATCGCCGTTTATGGACGCGCGCAGTTCGCGCAGCGCGTCCAGAGGACGCCGCCCTTCGGCGGCGCGGGCGCGTAAAATGGCCGTCAGGTCCCTTGTCGCGCGTTGGACAAACTGATTGCCGGGACGTCCGGTCCACTGGAGTGTGCGCGAAAGAGAGGCCGCCCAGCGGCGCGCTTCAAAAACAAACTGTTCCTGTTGATAAATATCGGCGGCCTTGAACGCCGGGTCAAAATCAATGAACGCCGACTGGATCTCACGCCGTTGGGATTGACGCGGCAACTCGATGCCGGAGATCCCAAGCGCACTGGAAGAAGGCGCGGCATCGAGTGCAGCGATCGTGTCGATCTCCCCAGGCGTGAAAACCTGAGGCGCAGGCAGAGCGCCGTCCTTCATGGCATCGCCGCGAAGAGCCATGGCATAGACCGGAAGCCCCGTCGCGAGCGTGCGGCGTGTGTCGATCGCATCGCTCACGTCCATGCGTGCGATGAGCCAGGGGTCATCGAGGCCCTTTTCAGACGAAAGGTTGGGGCTGATCACGGCGACGACGTGCGTCACGGGGATCCCCGCATCGCGCCAAGCCTGCAGCTCGACGGCCTGCGCCGGCAATTGATTGGCAGCCGCGGACGCAAGCGTGCTCTCGGCGGAGGTGCCGTTGGTCTCTTTCACTTCAAAAACATAGAGGCCGTCGGGAAACACGGGGTTGCCGGACATCCGCACGATGAGGTCGAGCTCGTTGCCCGCCCAGATCTGGTTGGTGCCGAGCACCTTCGCACCGGGCACGCGCGCCTCGAGAATCTCGGCAGCCGCGAGTTCTCCGATGGCTTCACGATAGGCGGCAACGCCCTTGGCCGGTTGAAGTCTCTGAATAAAATTTTTCATTCCCGGCATGCCCGCGTATTTTCGGACGAGGCGGAGCGGCTTCTCCTGCCCTTTCATCCGTTCGAGCTGCTGGATCTTTTCGCGGATGGCCTCGCGCTCAACCGCGGTACGCGCGGAGGCCGGCGTTTCGGCCAGTCGCGTTACGGCGGGCTTTTCCACAACTCTTGCGGGGGCGCCGGCCACCGGCTCGACACGTTGCACTCCGGAGGGACGGCCGACGAGGGAATACAACGTTTCGCGGACATTCTCCGGGAAAAGAAGCGTGTTACGGCTCTTAGGCGAGGCCTCCCACGCCTTTTGGTAATCAGCCATCCACAGCTCGACGCGTTCGGCTGAATCGGAGCGGCGGCGCAAACCCTCGACGAAGGGCGCCAAGACCGCCTTCAACTCGGCCTGACCCATCGGCCGGGCGCGGTCCAAGTCCAAGAGCGAGCCGAGGGCGATCTGGTAGCGGCTCGACGGCCCCGAAAGCGCGCGTTCCACGGACTGAGGCTTGCGCGTGATCACCGTCAGGTACGGACGCTTGCGGTTCGAGTCCGTGATCTTCGGAAGAACGATGAGATAAGAAAGTTTTTCGTCGCGCAGGACCTGGGAAATACCGCGTGTGTGGAATCCGCCGGTCACGAGCGCGGCCACGTGGCGTCCGTCGCGGCGCATGCGGCGGAGTGTATTGGCGACGAGCACATGGTTGCGGCGCTCGGCAAGCGTGTAAAAACGCACGACTGCGGGGAGCGCCTCGAAAAGCGATTCGGGCTGCGGGTCCGTCACGGCGATCCCGTACCGAGCGGCCAACGCACGGAACTCGTTGCCAAAAGCGGCAGCATCGAACACGTCGCGGCGCGAAAGATAATAGGCGAACTCGTCAGAATTGGCCGCGCCGGAAACCAAGTGCAGCAGCACCCGGGCCTTTTTTTCGAGTCCGGCCAGCACGCGCTCGTCGTCACTGGCCATGCAGGCGGTGCGGATACGTTCCTCGTAACCGGAGATCTCTTCGATGATCGCGGCCAGGTCGATCGACTGGAAAAGCAGGAGGTACGACGTATACCGCGCGAGATTCGGAAAATCCTTGGAATCGATCGAGTAACGGTTGGCGGTGTCGGATATGAACAGATGAAAATCCGCGTCGGAAAGTTTACCGGCCTTGAACGCGAGAGACTTGAGCACCACCTTTTCGAGATCGTCCGGACGAAGCGTCGAATTGAAGAGGCCCAGCAGGCGTTCGCGCTCTTCGTTGGCGCGCACAAAGTCGATCTGTTTTTCGAGCGCGGTGACGCGGTCGAGAACGCCGAGATTTTTGTATTCGGCCAGGCCGATACCCTTGGCCTGCGCAAGACCGCTGAGATAATCCCACTTCTTGGTGAGGCTTAAGCTTGAGTCCTCCTTCTCGAGGACACCGTTCTTCCGGATCTCTTTGAGCGTGTCGCTGTAGATACGTTCGGACAATCTCTCCAAAGCGCGCTCGAGCGCGGCGGCGGCCGGAGCAAGCGCTTCTTTTCGGGAGATGAGATCGGAGAACGCTTTCAGATCCTCGCGGTAGAGTGTGCGCGATTCAGCGCCGTAGACGGCGATATCTTCCTGCGATGTCACGGCGAAAAATTCGCCGGCATTGAGACGGCCCTCTTTCACGAGCGTCTCGGCGGAGCGGCGCGCCCATGCGGCATCGGGATAGGTCTTAAAGAGCGCGGTGCTGATGTCTCCGCTGGAACCTTCAAGCGCAAACGAATGCACGTCATAATCCGACGCCAGTACGCTCAGGATGCCCGTGATCTTTTCCTGAGCCTCAAGCGAATCGTGCGCGTCTTCGATGTGGATCAGCGTGTCTTCGGAATTGGAAAAATTGGCTCCGCGCGGCGAACCGAGCGCTTTGGGAAGGGTGAGGGTCTTGAGACTTTTCGCATCGTCGTGCGCGGCGCGCGGCGATGCTTTGTAGGTCGGCCAGGCAGCGTCCGCGAACGCCAGATCCTGCATGACGAAAGCCAGTATGACAAACGAGGAAATGACACGCAATCCCCCCGAGTAGCGGGAGCGTATCACAGGCTCACTCTATAGTTATAACTATATATATATGTCATAAATTGCATAATATTAGATATTAATATCTAGGGCGATATACCCTGATATTATACCAATCCCCTTGGTACTCAATAGTTTACATGACCTCCGAACCATTTTCAAACCCGGAGGCGCCTCTAATTACGCCATAACCTATTTAAATACAATGACTTAACAAAATACTCAAAAAAGCCTCAGTTGCCGGAGGCGGTTTGAGAGACCCATAAATAAACTAGAGGCTGCGCCCCGGATGTGGGGATCGGTCACTGAGGAACTAAGCGCATGTTGGCTTAGCTTCAGAATCGCGGGACGCAGCCCAAAGTAGTCCGTTATGCTGAGGACGCCACGGTAAGGGTCTGGTTATTCGCTTCACGCAGCAGCCTTAAAAGCTCATAAGGCCTGATCTGCGGCAGCCAGACGTACACACCGTTGGCCATCCTGACAAGCCCGGGTATTGCAAATTCCTTGAACGGATTGATGATCTTCCGTCCTGCGATGCGAACAAGGCCGCGCGCGCTCGCGGCTCTCTCGTGCAATTGGACCACACGAACCACTTCGCCCGCTTCGAGATTATCTACGGCGCCCCCTATCGACACGCCTGAATCCGCCGCTCCGACGAAAATATACTGCGGGTCGATGACATCCCCGCGCTGAAGTTTTCCGAGATCCTTGAGGCCGATGTCGAAAACGATATCGCTGAATGCCGCAGCGTTCTGAACGCCATATTTTGCACGGTAGGCACTGTCCCAATCGGCAGGCGGCAATTCGGCGATCGCGGCATCAAGACTCGTGATCAGGAGCACATTCTTTAAATTCGGCAGACCGCTATTGGCAATATCGGCTTTGAAGTCGGCGATCTCCTTCGCGTAGTACGCGGGATTCTTTTCGAAAACGCTTTGATGGTGGAGCATCGTTTTAGGCGCGTCCAACACCTCTTGCGAGACACCTGCCGTGGGCGTGGCCGGCGCGATAGGCGCCGCGAGTGCTATTTCGGCCTTCTCGAGTTCTATTTTAACGTCGTTCAACTGGATCGCGAGCTGTTCAGCCGCGTTGTTGAAGGAATCTAAAGGCTGTTGCGGCGCTCCGACCATCGCCAGGGCACGTAAGAGCGCGCGCTGTAGATCCTCAATACCAGCCTTGCCGCTGTAGATCTGCTGCATGACCTGCGCGATCTCGATACTCTCAGCGGTAAGATTCCCTGCTGTTTTTTCGACAATAGCTTCGCCGTACCACAGCTGGATACCCGCGCTGGTATACACCGGCCGGAAAGGCTGCGGCCTCTGTAGGCTGGGGCTGAGCTCACTCAGTGTCTTCCGAAGAAGCTCGGTGTTGTCTTTGACATTCTCACCGTTGATGATCGCGGTGATAAAAGTCATCACCGCTTCCTGGCGCCCGAACAAAAGATTGAGCCTCACCTGGCGGAGGCGCGTGACATTGCGGAGTTCCGTCAGCGTTTCCGCTTCGTTTGCGAGCGCCAGAGCTTCGGCAGTCAGAGCAAGATTGATCGATCCGGGTTTTGCGCTCTTGGAAAACGCTGTCACGTCCGTAACTTGCTCCACATTAAATATGCTCAACCACGACCCCGGCAAAAGCTTCTCGAGGCGCGCGACCTTATCATTGAAGTCCGCCCTGTCATTCGTGACGATGCCCAGACGGATCCTCTCAGGATAGCGGGCGTCATCACTGGCCGATTGTAAAAGACCTGAAAAAGTTGGCGGAGCAACACGCGGGGCCTTCACGGCCGTTGAGGGCGTGGCCACAGTCGTGTCAATCTTAGCCGTAACGGGGGCCGGTTGCAGCTTACTGACAATAGAGGCGGCGGACGCCAGGCCGGCGACAAAAAGCACACTGGCAAGACCCAATGAAAGCGGAAGCGCGCGGGCAAAGCCCAGGAAAAACAGGATCAAGCGTGCGCCCTGCGGCCCGACCAATCTGGCCCCCGCCTCTTTGGTAGGCGGCTTTTCTTTTTCGAGGACCGCGAGCACAGTGCCGAGCTGGCGGTTGGCTTCGAATGTTCCCATGCGGCGCAGTAATTCGTTGTAATCTTCCGCTTTTTCGAACGTGAGATCCTTCGCATCATCCCGGTAAAGAATGCGCAGCTTGAGCTCATCAAGTCCCACAGGGACGAGTTTGTAGCCAAGCTTATTTTGCATCTTTTCGGCGGGCGATCTCTGCTCCCCGACGTCCCCTTGGATCAATTCGAGACCGCGGATCTCGCCGGCTTTGATCAGATAATCAAGGAACACGTCGGGCCCCTCTTCGGGTCCGCGCGCCACCGCCGCGTCGATCTCGCTAATCACCCCCGCATCCGCCAACAACTCGGTCACGGGCTTCTTGATCAGCGGCTTAGCTTCGATCGCAGGCCCCAGGAACGAGCCTTCACGCGCTTTGGCCACAAAAGCGATGGTTTGCAGGATGAATGATTTCATAGCGGTATCCGCGCTCGTCCCGCCGAATATTCCCATCCGTATATCAAGCGGCTCGTTGAATATTTCCGAAGCGGATTTGCGCCCGCCCTGGGATGGATCAGCAAAATGATCGAGCACCTGCGTCACGTGAGCAGGGATGGGATCCAAGCGCGGGCTAACACCGACGAGTTGGAGGATACCGAGCTTGAGCCGCCCGTCACGCGGGTCGCGTATTACAAGGTAGACTGTGGGAGAAAACTTATGTCTATATTCCGCCATGGGCGTCGACCAATCGGTGTCCTCTCCGGCCGTAGAAGGGTGCACGTCAAAGTGGAGACCCCTGATGACCTTTCTCAGGTCCAGATTGTGCTGGCGCGCGAACGCGATCAGCGCGATAACGCTCTGCGCGATAGGAAGATCCTTGTGGTTCGCATCCCAATCACGGGGCCGAACCGGCTGCCCGTCGATCCACAACACGTTTTCTTCTGCGGGTCTCCACACGAGGGGTCCCGTGAAAGCACTGCCGAACGGCATGCCTTCTTCAAGGACTTCGCCCCTGGGGCCGTCTTTTTTCACGACCTGCGAAATACCATTCTTGGTCTGGAACCAGTAGACTTGTTCTTTCTTCGTTATAAAGTCCGTGACCTTCATCGTCCACGATTCGATGACCGTATTCTGGTCGGGATAGAACGGATCGTCTTTCGATGTAAGTTCCATCTCGTGGGGACCGAAGTTACCCGATTCCATGTTGATGAAATCGAACGTTCCCTGGGCCTTTAGGTGGCGCGCATTGTCAAGCCCTGGGCGGTCCGAGATACGCATGTAGAGACGACGCACGAATTTTCCAGAAGCGTTCGCTTCGCGGTCGGTTTCGAACGTGATGCTGTTCGGCACGAGCATGAGTCCCTGGGAAGAATTAAAGATAGCCAGGAGGTTCCGCCCGACGAACGCCTTGCGGATCCACTGCACCCATTGGTTGAGCGTCCTGCCTACCGGTTCGTCGCCGTTAAGGCGGAGTGCCTCCACGAGCCGAGCAGACTCGTCATGCAGCGACAGGATGTCGACGCGCTCAGGATCGATGATCGTCAACCCGCCGTGTGCCTCGACTTCCGTGGGGCTGTGTTCGCGGCTTTCAAAGCTCACTTGCTGAAAAGTCACAGCATCTGGCGCAGCTTCGGGTCCGATGTTGTGTACTTCCTTTCCGATCCACGTGCGCGTGAGATAGATCAGATCGCCTGGCATCTTATCTCTGTATTCATCGTTATAAGAAGTGGCATTGTCCGGGCCCAGTTTTTTCGGCAGAATCACACGGTTCGGGACGACCTCCACACCCAGACGCGTCCCGGCGACGCGAGCGCCGGCGGCTGCCGGCTTCGACAAGAGTTCCAGCGCTTCGCGGGCATTGTGGGCGACCGCCGGTTCTCGATCGTTCGCGAGGCGCTCGAACACGGAGCGGATGTAGGCAGGGTTCGGGGAATTACGGTACGCCAGCGTATTCTTCAATCCGTTGTGGTCAGGCTCGGTGCCGCTGGCGATGCGTCCGTAACGCAGATGGTTCAAAATACCGGCGTAGGCCTGAGATTCCAGGAACGCCTCGTGTGTGCGCCTGGCGATCTCGGCCGGCGGCGCGCGCGGAGCGGATGGTCCGGCCTGCTGAGCTGAAGTAAGTGTTTCGTTGGCAAGCTCAAGGAGCCGTGAGCTTAGTTCAAGATACTGCCTCGGCAAGAGATCGTTGTCGCGGAAAAAGACATACTGATAGGCGCTTTCGAGAAAATTCTGCGCCATGAAGAAATACAAAAGGCCCGCATCCGGCTGATCGCCGATCAATCCACTGTAGGTGCTCAACACTTGGTCCAAGAGCGTTTCGAGGTTGGTCGCTACATCCGCGATCGCCGGAGCATCAGCCGTCGGGGTGGACATTTTGACCAGCCCTGCGAGACCGGTGGAAAGGTCTTTTTCTCGAGGCGCCAGACCGGTTGAAAACTCACCGTCAAAAAGCACGGGGGTGCCGGTTTGGCTGAAAAGCGTATTCGTGGGACCGAAGTCCCCATGGAAATACGCCTCATGGACTGTCGCGTTTGGACCCTTTGAAACGATCGAGTAATAAGTGGCGAACGTCTCAACAGCCCTGCCCCATCCCTCAGCCGGGTAACCTCTTTCCTGCAAGCCGTCGATATAACGGGTCGTGTTCCGCACATCGTTTTCGAGCGAATAACCTGTTCTTCCGGGAACCACTGTATCCTGGAGCGTGGCCAGAGTGCGCATCCACGGCACGATCTTCCGTAACATTGGCATGTCCACCTGGTTGCCGATGCCCATCGTGATGAGAACCCTGTTCCGGTCGTCTGAGGCGATGATCTTCGGTTTGATGATGGCGAGAGTAAACTCGTTATAAAAATCCTTTTCATGCCTGTAGCGCTCGTCACTGAAAATACCTTCGTTATAACGGGTCGTGTTGATCGCGGTGTAGGCCTTGATGAAGTAACGGTAGTCGGGTGTGTGCCACACGGTCGAATGAAGATTGAGCGCCGTGCCCTCGGCGGTCGACATGTCCTCAGGCCCGTAGTAAAGACCGTTCGCGGACAACGTCGCGGAGGCCAACCTCTGAGGATACAGGCTTTGCTGGGTCGGGAAGCGGCCTAAAAGATGCACATTCCGGCCGCGTGCCTCCTGGATCGCTTCGAGCTCCTCGGCGGTGTTGATATTGTCCGGCTGGCTCGTAATAAAATCCGCAGCCGTGCGCGGATCGCGCCGGACGGACTCAATATAATGTTCGAGACTGCTTTCGGGACGAAGTTCGCCGGAGCCATCCAGTAACTCTCCTTTAAGTCCGGCCGTCGAGGCCTGGAACGCCAGTATCGCTGAATTCCCGTCGGTGCCCGATCCGTACGAAAGCAGACGGCCATCCGCGATCGTCGGCTTGTGGAAATTCCCGACTTCGGACCTGTAGAAGAGGAAACGATTCTCGTTTTGGCTATAGCGCACACGCGCCAGATGTTCTATGTCGGGAACGGACTCGCCGCTTAAGACAAGCATTTTCGGAAGACCCCCTTCGGTGGCCTTGGCCGTCGCTCGAGCCAGATTTTCCATCCAGGAAAGGGGCCGCCCGTCCTCTTTCTTCCCGCTCTGAAGTTCGATCTTGAAATCAGCGGGATAGTTACCGGCGGCAATTTCTCTTTCAATCTCTGCTTTGTTTTCGTTGTACACGATCACCACATTCTTGTATCCGAGCGCAGCCAGGATATTGAGGTGGCGTTGGACCTGAGAAACGCCTCCGAGAGGCTCGGTGTTTTTATCGAGATACCTCTCCACCCCCTCGCGTCCCTGGTTCAACCGTGAATTTTGACCGGCCGCTTGTATCACGACGAGCGTCTCGTCAGGCACGCGGTCGAGTGCATCCAAGTAATCCCGGGCGACGCGTGTGAGTGTCTCCCTGATCCGCGCGTTGTCCTGTTCGCGCAGGTTATTCACGAGAAGCTGCTCATAACGGCCGCTTTCGTACTCTGTCCAAGACATGGCGTCGGCAGCGTCGAGAATACGATTCTGAGTCTCCGCGTCAAACCCCTGGAACTGGGCCGGATCGAGCAGCGCAAGGAGCAGGCCGGCGCGCAGATCGCGGCTCATGGACGCGAAACGATCCAAGATGGCCTTCACGTCCTCCGCTTCGGGGGCCGCGGCCTGAGCCAGTGCGGCGGCCGTCAGATCCGCCACCACGGCAAAATGGTCCGACGCGGGCTCGCCTGTATTCAAAGCGACACGGGAATCGATGACGTGGGCATTTTGCACATAGACGGCATCCGGACGCGTGCCCGGGAACGTCGTGGTCCGCAAACTCTTCGAAGTGGTCACTCCGGAAAGAGCCGGATTGGCGGCGCGGAATGTATCGGTGAAATCCGTCAAGGCCTCGTTGCCGCGGCCAGCCTCGGCTTCGCTGGCATAATTGAAATCGCCTCCCAAAATGACGATCGCTCCGGCCGGCACAATCTCGCGCACGGCTTGACGGATCAGCTCAAGCTGCGTCTGCCTCGCCTCGGTCGCTTCAGGCACCGCCGAAAGGTGGGTGTCAAAAACATACATTTCGCGGCCATTCACCGTGGACCTCAATTTCACTCCCAAAAGGAGCAGGTTCTCCGGTCCCACATCGGGTAAGAGACGTTCATACCTGTCGACCTCTTCATACGAAGGATCGTAGAGGATCGAAAGACCTTCCCGGTTGCCGAACTGTTGGCGATAAAAACGATCCACTTGCTTGTAGCCAAGCGCATTGGCGACCTCGATCGAAGTGTTGTATTCATCCAACTTTTCAGTCGTCTCCTGGAGCGTGATGACGGTCGGGCGCGCGCCTTCGGCGAATTCCTCTCCGATCTGACGCCGCATGCGTTCCATACGCGCGGGACTCGGATTCACGAGTTGGTTCAACTGCAGGACACGGATAGCCTCATGGCTGCGCAGCGCTTCCGCCATGCGCGCCTCATGACCGGCGGACAGGTCCGCGCGGGCGCGGGAAAGCTCCGCGGCGGCCTCTTGATAGGCGGGATCGTCGGGTGAAAGCCTCTCTTGAAGGTCCTCGATCCTCCGGTCGATCTCGGTCAGGAGCGCCCGTTGCACCGGCGGCGGCGCAAGGCGCGTTCCGCCGGGACCGAACCGCTCCACAACAACGTTGATCAACTGATCCAACACCTCGAGCTGCTCGCGGATCTCGGGTATCGCATCGAGGTTCTGCGCGAGCTCTTTTTTGGTACGCGACTTCTCGACGGCACGGACAATGCGCGGGGCAAGACGGTTGTCGTCCGAAACGCGGCCGTGAAGAGCCTTGAGGACGACCTCCTTATAGATCCAGCCGCGATCCTCCGCGCCGATGCGCAAAGGAATCTCGCCGGCCCTCAGAGCTTCACCATACGCCCGCCACGCCTCATCCTCCGGGGTTCCGGGCGACGGCCGGGGCGCCGGAGCCGGCGTCGCAGGCGCTGGAGGAACAACGGGCTGCGCTTGCGGGCGCGTCTCGACAAGTTCGGCCTCACCGCGGAGGCGGCGGATCATCGGCAGCGTCCTAACGCAAAGAATGTTCGCGCGATCGAGAAAAACCTCTCTCATGCTCGCAAAATGGTCCCGTCTTACCCGGCCATAATCATCAAGCTCACCAACGATAAAGCTGGTGATCTCCAGGGGGCGACTCGGTTCGTTCACGTTCACAACAACCTTTTCGTCAGGGGCATCGGGACGCTTCGCAGCTTCTACCGCTGCGGTGGTCGCGGTGATCACGGCCTCAAAATGCTTCGCGTATCCCTCCCTCTCTACATCGGTTTTAATCACGGGTCCGCCTCTCTTTCCCTTGGGGAAAGCGTCCAGCCGCTTCATCACAGCACGGTACAGCGTCTCAGCACGCTCCAATTGCACTTCGGCGGCCAAAAGCACGGCATCGCCACGAAGCTGGTCCACATCAGCCGGAAGATCGCCTTTACGCTCACGGGTAATGGGTATCAAATCAGCAGCGAGACCCGCGGCGGGGTCGTACACTTCGGCGCGGATGCGAGCCACGAGCGTGTTCACCGTGCCGTCAGAGACTCCTCCTTTTGCTGCGGTCTTGACCACCAATTTGAGGGCCTTAAGTCTGCCGCTAAGCTCCTCCAAATACTCCCTGTAGTTTTCGATCTCTGCCATATCTGCGTCACGCTCCTGCTTCCATACAAGAAAACGCCACGTGCCCAAGCCGATCAAAGCCGCAGCGGCGCCCACACCCGTCAAAAGATAAGCCCATGCCGACCGGTTCATAACGGGTGCTGTTGGAAGCTCTGCCGGAGGTGCCGCCTGAGGCGCCGCAGCAGGAGCCTGGGGCGCTGCCGGAACTTGGGGTGCCGCCGGTCCGGGGGCCGGAGGCGCCTGAGGCGCGGGAGCTGCGGGACGTTCGGGCGCCAAGGGCTCGGGGGCCGACAGAGCAAATTGTCCGCCGCCAAGAATAAAGGGATTGTAATACTCGCGTTCGTTTGCGCGGTCCATCATGAGCGCCCACGTGCTGCCGACCTTGCTCGGAACGGGGTTCGCCCACCAGCCGAACACGATATAATAGCGGCGGTTCGCGTACTTGTATCCCACGGAACCGTCTTTGAACGTATACTTGAGCTCGTTATCGATCCCCTGACGCATGGCGTCGGCCTGCTGCCAGAGCTCGGCGGCCCATGTCCTGTAATTGCGGCGGTCGTCAGCCTTTTCTTTCGGATCGGCCGCGAGCTTTTCATAATAATGCGCCATTTCCTTCACCATCAGGATCCCGCCGAACGTCCATTCCGAAGAAAGTACGTCGTGGCCGTCGGTAAAGCCCAGGCCGCGCATGACCCCGTCTTTCATGTAGCCGGAGCGGCGCACGGTCTCGCGCCACACCTTCATCACGGTCTCCTTATCGCCGCGGCCCACGACGCGGTTCACCCATTCGGGGCCGAGCGCAGCGACGAGCCACGTCTGGCAGTCGACGGCGAACTGGTCCGACTTGCGGAAGGGCTCCGCTTCACCGGCGACATAGAGACCGCCCTGCACGAACGTGTTTGCCGCCGGATCATAAGCAAGCGCGAAATAATCGAGAAGGCCTTTTTTGCCGGAGAGAGCGTCGCCGTCGATGATCGTATTGATGCGCCGGATCGTATCGGCATTGCGGCCGGGCTCAGCCTGGAGGACCTGAAGGAGCATCTTGAGTCCTGAGAAAAGGGAAACGTTGTTTTCTGTCGAGATCTCACGCGGATCCTTGTCGGCGACTCCCGAGGGCACATGGTACACGCCGCCCGTGGGGCTCTGCATGATCTCGATGGAACGCAGCGTGCGAAGCGCCAGAATCACTTCGGGCTTATTGATCGCGTCGGACGGGATACGGCGGCCGTTTTTATTGAAGAGATGCTGCATCGGCGCCATATATTCGGACCACGCCAGCTCACCCAGGACCGGCTTCCAATCCTCGAAACGATAACGGTCCTTGATCTCCAGATCCGGATTTCTCGGGAAGCCGTGTCCGGAAGTCTCCCCTGTCAGAGGGTCCGTCATCTCATAATTGCCATTGTTGGGTCCAAGACGATAACCCCAAGCCTCGTCATCAGACAATTCCTGACCTTGATAAAGGAAGCGCTGTCCGGACCCTCTCTGTGAGCGAAGCTTTCCGGCACTGATACTCGCCAGCGCGGCCGTGGTCCGGTCTGCGGCAGTGAAATTGCGGAGCAGGCTGTTCGTCATCATCTCGGTCGCATTGTCGTACTTGTTGAAAGCGCCCGAGTCCGTGCGGGGGCGCAATCCTTCCTGGTCATCGCCGTTTCCAATCGCTTCACCGCTCAAGAGACGCTCCATGATCGCTCTGAGTTCGTTCCTGGGATGGTTGATGCGGGCCCAATGCCCGCGGAATATAAAGAAACTAACGCCCGGTATCTTCCTGAGGAATCTCTGGAGGAACGTTGCGTTTTGGGGATCAAATTTGAATTCACGCGCCCGCGCGGGGGCCGCTTCCTGTGCCCGAACGGGTGAAGCCCCGGCGACAGTAAGGCCGGCGAGACCGAGGAGCCCTGTTTTGAGCAGCGTGCGGCGGGACATACGGCGGTCCGTGACAGCGGCGACGCCGAGGGCCGCCGCACCCAGTGCAAGCACCGTGGCAGTCGGATCGGAAACCGATGCACCCGCGGCCGTTCGTATGGAATCACCCTGCGCACGCGCCAAACGGGAGATCTCTGCATAAACGCGGTTTCTTTGATCATAGGCCGCGGTGAGCATGTTCTCGCGAGTGGCATTGTCCGCGATCTGGGCAACCGTTTTGTGTATGAGCTCGTAGGCGGCGTCAGCCTGCTGGCGCATCTGCTCGAACCGGGACCGTGCGAGCTCACTGCCGTCGGCGGCAAGCCTCGTCCCTGAAAGCCGCGTGCCGCGGGGAGGCCGGATCTGGATCGGTGTAGACGGCGGAGCCGTAGGGACGACCAGAGGCGGGGTTTCCGGCGCTTTCTCCCCGCGAATCCACGAGAACGCGTCCGAGATCATCTGGACCGTCCGGATGCCCGCATACAGGGCAAGCGGCCAGCCGGTCGCCACAAGAGTCCCGAAAAAGTTGGCCGAATTCCTCCACTCGTGCGTCATGACATGCATCTCGAGCAGCGTCTTGAGAGAGGCCCCTGTTTGCGTATAAGCGATCGACGGCTCCGTAAACGCGTAGAAGACCACGCTGAGTATGGCAAGCGCGGCGGCGCCGTACACAACAAGCGGGTGACGGACCGCTTGGCGCAGGCTTTGGTCCTGTGCGGGCTCCGTGTAGCCTCCAGGGATCTTCACCTTAAGAGAAGCTTTCCCCGTCACTATTTTGAATATCACCCCTTGGTAGACGAGGGACGGCGATTGATCGATGAGCGCCTTGGTGCCAAAAACGCGGCCGGTCGTGTCCGTCGGGTCGTTTTTTATGCCGTCCAGAAGGAATCCTTCCGGTTCAGCGCCCACCGCAAACAGCGCTCTCAACAGGTGCGGGTTAGGCACAAGCGTGGATCCGATCGTCTCACCGGTTATCTTATCCGTCACCGGGACTTCCATCCGGTAGTCAGTGACCGGGCGCTTGGTGAAAGCGGCGAGGTCGTCGATCAGTCCGGGACCATCGGTGGCGACATCTTTGAACAAAAATTTTCCGTAGATCCCGCCGCCATCGGCATTGCCCGGGAGCGCCTTTTGACTCGCGATGAAATCGCGCAGCTCGTGGGCGTATTCGCTGCTCATGCGGCGGCGATATATCTCGGGGCCGCGCAAAAGCAGGGCGATGCCCACGATAAGAATAGCCGTGGAAAACACAGGCAGGAGAAACGCCAGCCCCAAGAGCGCGGCGAACCCCGGGATCAAGAACGGCTGATGTCCAAGGCGCACTCTCCAACCGGTCCTGGAATGCTCAATACGGACCAATGATCCGACAAATACCTCAAAGAACGAACGCGTCAGGGAGTAGCCCGCATATCCCACCACGCTGAGGGTGCGCAAAAGAGCCTTCAGCGGCTTGCTCTTGGTCGTCTCGTACGTCCTCGGGAAAAACGCGACGCCCGGGTTGAGCAAAGGCTGGGCGATGAGGAAGCTGATGGCCAATATCGCCGTAAAGGCCATGGAGAAAGTCTGGACAGCCGGATGAAACTGGGAGAAAAACGTGAATGCCGGCAAAGTGAACAGCGAAAAACGGATACCCCGGTTGGCGCCCGGATGCTCGTACATCGCCTTCCACATGAAAGGGATGTTCCAACCCGTGCGGACCGATGACGGGAACGTCGGGGTGCCGGCGTACATATCGACTTCGGTGCTTTCGGCGTATGTCCCTTGCAGAAAACCGAAGAAAACGAGTAGGTAAGGGAAAATAATGATAAATTTCAAAACACCGCGCACGGTTCCGTGGTCTCTGAGGTATTGTCGTAAACCGGGTTTCGCAATGGCCTGAGAATAGACCCAGCTGGCGATGACCCAGACCACACCCAACGGCAGTCCGTACCACGGAACGATGCCACACACGAGTCCGATGACGACGAGCCCGGCAGTCAGTTTCCAGGCTCCGAGTTTTCTGAGGAAGAAAAGACCCAGATTCATCGTGCCGAGCTTTGCGTTGGAAGGACGGTTGATGTCCAAATGAGCGCGCGTAGCCTCTTCATCCAGATAAAGTTCAAGCACGTCCGAACAGTACTTCCATTCCTGGCGCAAGTGCATCCATAAAGCGTTGGTCTTCTCCTGAAGCCATTTGGCGTAGGACACGAATTTGACCTTGACCCAGTTGCCGCCGACGGCATCCTCGGCCGCACGGATCAAGGGCGCGAACGCCGCGATGAAAGTCCTGACGCTTTTAAGCGCGTCCAACGCAGCCTGCACAGCCGGCGAGAGCCTCGCTCCGACTGTGGGCGTCTCGCCGCGCAGGATGGCGTTGATGACGTCCGCTCCGCGGGGAGTGAGGAGTACGCTCAATTGCTGGGACGGCATGATGACGCCGTTCATATAGGGCACGAGTACGGCCATCTTTCCGTACATCGTCAGCCCCCACGTGTAATCCGCGCCCCCCTGGACCGCCTGGCCGAAAGTCCCTTCGGCGAAACTCGCCAATTGGTTGGATTTTGTCAGCCCTTTTGTTTCGCGGGAGGTCCTCAGCAGCATCAGTACAACAGTGAGCCCCGGGTCTGATTCAAACTCAAAGGGAACAAACCCGGTGGCAAACAAGAAGTTCTCGATCAAAATGACGTTTGAAACGTCCGGCGTGAATTTCTGAGGTGTTTTTGAAGTAATGGGGCCATTGGTCGCCCACGCGGAGTCTTTGGCCGGTTTGATCAGCGTCGCGCCCGGCTCCGCGAACGTGACGGGCAGTTTGAAGCGCGGGAAGACCGCCGAAACAATAGTATTGTGGTCGGCCTGATCAAGGAAGTTCTTGATCTCGGCATCAGTCAACCGGCGGGGGCCGCGAGCGGTCGCATAGACGGGACGGGCGGCCTCGGCAAGCTCCAGCTCAGCGAGCAATAACGCGCGCATTTCGTCGATCGTCATGGAGTTATGCGGGTCGACGATCAGCTTGATGCCGTAGTTGGCCACATTGGGAGTCGCCCACTTCCCGACCGGATGGATCACCATCTGCAAGAGCCCGTCACGAACGGCGGTCCCGTCATCACGGCGCACGCCGACAACAGCTTCCAAGTACTGTTTGTCCATCGCAAGGTAGTGTTTGATCTCGGCGTCACTCAACTGGTAGTCTCCATGGGCGGTCGGATAGACTTCACGGTCGGCCCGGGCAAGCGCCAGCTGGTCGATCATCAAATCGCGCATTTCGTCTATCGTCATGTGGTGACGCGGATCGACAATCCGTTTGATCTGCTGGAACGGCTCGTCGTAGTCGGTGTACTGGACCATAAGGTGGGTGTCTTGCGTGCCCTCTTCGACCGTCGACGCCAGTTTGAGCATGTTATCAGACTGGAACATGGCAAAGTGCCCGATCTCACGCGTGACGACCGCGAACGCAGCCGCACGCTCTGCCGGCACGAGGGGCTCGAGTGCGGCCATGATCGTATCGTTGCACATGGCGAGCAAGCCGCGGTAATTGGTCTCAAGGCTCATGAGCTCTTTGAGCGTGCTGTCAGCGGTCTCCGGGTCCCTGGAATTATATGCCTCCAAGTCAGTTGTGTCGTGGCTGCCGGCCCACGGACGCACGGAATTGTACGCCGCCAAAAGACGCGCGTCATGTTCCTGCCGCTCGCGCGAATCGGGGTCAAGCGCCGCATAGGCCGGATTTTGCACGGCGTAATTTGCGGACGCCAGCTCCAGCACGCGGGTATAGTCAGCCTTATTGGTTCCGGCAAATTTACTCCTCTGGCCGGCAACCCGTGAAAGCGCGATGAACGTACGCACGAACGGCTCGTAGTAATCCCCGGCGGGGGCGGCCGCGGCTGCCGCGGGAGGCACCGCCCCGGGCATGAAACAAACATCCGGATTTCTGGCCGCCACGAACAAAAGAAGCTTTTTCGGGTTGGGTGCCAGGCCCTGCATTGAAGGATAATGTTCATAGACGTCCTCGGCGTTCAGAGGAAGACGGATGCTCGGAAAATCAATCGCCTTGAGGTTGGCGATTACGCGCGCTTTGTGGCCATCACCCGTGCCAGGAAGCGTGACGTGATCCAAGGCGTTTTCCCATTCCTGGCGAATGACCGAATGCTCGGCCGGATCGCCGAGCAGGTCATGCATGGTGTTGAAAGCGCTGTTCGCAGTGCCGCCGGGATTGGCGGTCGTGGCGTATTCCATCGTCCATTCGCCGACGACCGTGGTATGGATCGTCGTCTTGGGAATATTCCCCAGGCTGGCATACGGGGTCGGCATCGTCCTGCCGCTCGCGCGGTCAACCGCGGGGTCAGGAACATCCTGGCGGTAAAAATTATTGAGGAAGTCCTTCAAGCGGCGCTGGGCTTCGGGATTCAGGCTCTCGAACTCTTTCACGGTGATGTCGAGGTCCAGCAGTTTTTGGCGTTCCAGTTCGCTGATGAGATTCCAGTTGCGGTTGGACATGTTGTTGACGAACATGTTGTAACGCTCGACGGCGTATTCCCGGTTTTCAACGCCGCCGAATACACGGTATGAGAACAAAGAGCCCAGCGTCCTGTTTTTCAGGAACCGCAAGCCCAAAGCCACGACGGCGCCGACTGCGGTGAGTTCCAACAGGACAGGACCGACCAGGGGGACCAGGAGCGCCGCCACACCGACCGCGGCGGCTGCGAGGCCGATCCCTTTCCAGGTGCTCTTTCCGCGCGGCATGGGGCTCCCGCGGAAAAGCTCGAGCGTGCGCACGACGTCCCCGGGTGTCCGGACATGATAAGCCTCTTCCTCTTCTTCGCGCTGGCCGGCCGATTTGTCGAGCTGGAACAGCCACATCGTGTACCCGATCAAAAGACCCATGCCGAGTGCCAACGCAAATGCCGGCACGATGATCAGAAGATTCATCGGGAACTCCTGGAACAGGGGCGCCTTTGAAGCGAGCAGGAGCGGCATGCAATAACGCAGGACGAGCGTCGTGATGCCGAAATTGTAGATGATCGTATTTCTGACGATCTCGCGCTGGGCCTTCAGGCCCCTTTGCAGCTTCACGATATCCTGCTCGGACAAACCGATGCTCTGGCCTATCCTCTGCCAGAAAAAGCGGTGGCCGAGCATCCAGGACCGGGCCAACTCACTCAGCCGCTCATAAGCCGGAAGGTTCCAAAACCGGCGCGTGAAGATGAGCCCGGATATCCCTTTGACGATCTTCCAGAACGTAGAAGGGTAGTTGATCTGCGCCACGCTGTACTTTTCCTGTTCGGCCTTCTTGAACGGCAAAAGGACGTCATCGACGAGTTCCTGAACGAACCGCGAACGCGAAAGCATGGCCATGTTGCCCGGGACCGGCAAAGGAATGGGGCTGAATTTAAACGCGGGATTAACGGCCCCGAGTCTTTGATCGATCTTTCCGAGCTCATCCATCAATTCGACGAGCCGCGCGCGGCGTCCTTCCGGCGTAGCCGGCACCGGTGTCCCCGCCACGCGGTCACGCATACGTCTCAAGTCCGCGAGCACGGCCTCGAGCGCAATGGGCTGCAAGGGGTGGGTGATCCCGTCCAAGCGGGTGACGATTCCCTTCAAAGCGACGATGGCTTTGCGTTGGTCCGCGGTCGGCCGGGTGCCGGAAACTTCATCCCTCAGATGCGTGACTTCCGCCTTGATCTCGGGGACACGCAGCCTGCCGATAAGTCCGCTCAGCTCACCCGCCGCGGACACTCCCGACACTTTCCCGTCCGTCAGGGCAGCGATGTCTTTGTTGAGAGCGTCCATCACGCCGAATATGTTCTTGATGTCCTCCTGCGCGTCCGCGGGGGTGGCGGCCAGGCGCGTGCCGATCCTCCCCTCTTGTGGGAGCATAAGCGGCCAGACCTGTTGGCCCCACCCGAGCACCTTGCTTAAAATATCCACGACCACATCCTGGTCGCCCATGCCCAATTCCTCGGTCGGGTTCTCGATGAGCCCGATAAGCCGGTCGATGTCCGACGGGGTGACCTGCTCGCGCGGGTGCGTGAACTTCGCCTTCGATCCGGCCTCGACGATATGCCAGCTGATAATACGCACGAGCCCTGACCACAGGGCGTCGTTGTTCCGGAGCGTCGACAAGAAATTCGCCTTGCCGGCAGGGTCTGCCGCCACGGCCTGTTCGGTCATCCTTAAAATAAGCGCCTCGCGCTTGAGCGAAAGCTCCGTGAAAGCCATCTGCGACACAAGGTATTCCTCGAGAGGCACTCTCACGTAACCGATGGGAAGCGTGATGTACCCGACATAAAGACCGTCCGGGGATTCTCCGAGAGTGACCGGAGTGGACTTGAGCTCGTGCCTGACGATGTCGTTCATCAACGTCGTGAAAACCAGGTCGCGCTTGGTGATGACGGGAAAACGGGCCTCAGGGACGCCGCCGATGACTTCGATAAGGCCGCCGAGGAAATCCGCCCGTTCTGGGATCGACCGGACCGTCCCGCCGGGGGTGAGCGGCGACGAGTCGACGATCTCGACGAACCGCGCGGTCGACAACCCGTGCGTCGCGACGACTTCGGCGCGCAGACTCTGGAGGAGGACGCGAAAATCGGCCATTGAGATCTTTCCGGGAACGATCGCGGGGCCGCCGCCTGATATGAACATAAATCCCGAGTTCGGCAAGAGCTTCGTCATGCGTCCGAGGGCCGGACCTTTCAGCTTGCCCTTGCCGTCCGGCGTGGGATCCACGTTCGCGGCGTCGAAAATATTGATCATCGTGTCGAGATTGGCGAGCAGGACATCCTCGCTGTAAAAATGGTACATGTCCATCACGCGGTCGACCTGGGGTTTGTAAGCGGCGGAGAGGCATTCGTAGACGAGGCGCTCCGTAAAACCCAGGACCGTGCTGACGGACCGGTTCGCCGGATCGACTTCCTCGGCTTTGAGCCTTCTGGCGACCGCCCGGAGCATGTCCAGCGTGAAGATCGGAGCAGGCGGCACACCGGGCAGAGTGACATTCCTCTGCAGAAGACCCGGATAGTTAGGGTCGGTGGGGTTGTTGATGATCTGAGCATACGCTTTCGGCATGCCAAGCGCCTCAAGGTCCAGCGCCGCGGGATCCACCACCGCGGGGTCCAGAATATTGTCGATCAAGTCATCGACCTCGTCGTGACTCGCCAGGATCGCCGCCTCGCGGTCGGCGGGAACGTCGACCGCCGTTGCAACGGGCGGCTCAAACTCGGTGCGCGGCGTCATCAAGAACGCACGGCCGAGTACCTTTAAAATAGTCCTGGGCCAGCTTAAAAAGTTGACCACATTGAACGTTTGCAGCAAAACCACGATCGCGCCGAGCGCGATGAGGACCGTGGAAGGCTGAACGCCAGAGATTGACGCCATATAAGTGACACCCTTCACGATCAAGTCACTCGTGCCCGGAAAGACCTGCTGGAGAAAATCCACCACGGCGGAAAGGCGCGCGCCCACGGCAGTCTGGGAGGCAAGCTTAGGACCGATCACCTCTTCGAAAGACTGCTGCGCCAATTTGGGAAGCTGAGCCGCGAACGTCTCACGGTCGGCTTCGGCCGGCAGCGCGTCGAATACGATGTTCACAGCCGATGTGGAAAGACCGACGGCCTCTCCGCCTTCGAGCCCGTTGAAGAAAACCGGACCGACGGCGACTTGGATGTCCGGCCCCTCGCCGCGTTCAGTTGCGAATTCTTCGGTCTTTACTTTTTTCAGAGCCTTCTTGAATACCGGGCGTATGTCGTCCGGTAAGCTTTGGACAAAACGGTACGCCACAGAACGCGCGGCAAGGTTCTCGGCCTTATTGGGAGAAAAATTCTTAAGATACGCGGCCGCACGAGCCGGGCCATCTTCTTTGACAAGCTCGCGCAGAAGGGCGTGGGCAAAGTCTTTGTCCGTAGTGTGAAGCAGGTATTTCGTGCCGACCTGTTCTGTCGCGGAACCGTTGCGTAGATCTTCGATGTCCGTGAAGTCAAGCCTTGCTTCCGTGACAAGCGTCTCCGCGGCAAGATTGAAAGCCAGATAAAGCGGGTTGGCCTGGTCCATCACGTCCGCCAGGTTCGGCTCTTCGGCCGCATCAAAGCCGGGCCTGTCTTCAGGAAGCGCCGCCTGAGCCGCCGCCGCCGCTCCGGGCCTGTTGAACGCGACCGCGTTGGCATCGCCGAAGGGTAATACACTCCCATTCATGCTAAAGCCGGGCATGCCCGGAGCGCCGCCGGGCCCGGGGGGCACAGGCACGTTGGGGGCCGCGGGATCTCCGGCGGGAAGCGTGGGGCCCGGATTTTCGCGGAGGAATTTTTCAAGGGTCTGCAATTGAGGCGCAGCGTCCGGCGCACCCACGTTCGGGGTCATCGCGCCCACCGTACGCAGGACGTTCGCAAAAAAATTGTTGTTGATGGCCACCTTCAGATGCTCCAGGATGACCGTGTTTTCGTTCTCGGGGCGGTTCGTCTTGATGAACGGGTTGAACGCCCTCCCGGTCCATGAGCCGTTGTGATATTCACGGTACGCGTACGTGCGGCCTCCAAAAAGGTTCTCGCTGAACACCACTTTTCCCTCCGCGTTCACGCGCAGGTCGAACTCCCAGATACGCTCGTGCCCAAGCATGGGTTTTTGGTTTTCATCAAGCATCTGTTCCGTATAAAAAAGCTTGGAGGGCGCAGGCTTGCCCGAGTCCGTCTTTAAGTCGAGTTCGAATAATGGCCGGTCATTGGCGTAATAGAGCGCCTTGTCACCCTTGAGACCGCCCTGGATCTGCATGTTGCCGTAAACTTCATAGTACCGGTTGCCGTTGTTATGAAGCGCGACCGTCATCAAGCTGGTGTCAAACGTCTGCTCCGAGCTACCGCGCTCCCATTTCACCGAATAGTTATGGATCGTCCGCCCGTCCGGTAGCTTCTCGGAGCCCGTGTAGGTGTATGCCCCAAGCGACTGCTTAGTATCCTCGCTCGTGATATTGGATTTGAGGATGACGTTGTAATTGGCATCCCATTCGAAATCGAAGCGGTAGCCGCGGCGTATCTGGTAAGCGAGGCGGCCTCTCGGATTGAATTTCTTAAAATAGGATTTGAACGGCTCACCGTCGGGATAAGACACGGTGACCTGCACGTTGCCGTGCTCGTCCTCCACAAGCTTGCCGTCCTGGAGGTCCGCACGTGTCGAATAACGCAGGCCGTGCGGGCCGAAGACGAGACTTTCCTTGGGGATCGGCGTGCCCGGGATGAACGAATTAGTGACGGTATTTTGACCTTCCTGGCGCACGATCGGCAGGATGCCGAAGCGGTTGTCACGCGGAAATGCGGCCTCGTACGAAGAGCCGGTGCCGGGCTCGGTCACCGTGTAAATAAGCAGTGTCTGCACGCGCGGATGCCCGGCGCGGAACGCCGCCAGCTGTGCCGGGTCGGTCAAGAAATCCTGCGGGCGGACTTCGCGGTTGAACGCGAACTCAGCGACGACCACCTCCGCACCGTCCCTCGGTTTGTGGCTCAATTTAGAACGGTCCCAAATACTCTTTTGGCGGTCGCGGATCGCCGAAACATTCGTGGACCAGGTCTCAAGCGTGGCCGGGTCCTGCCAGACGACGTCGATCGTGTTGCCGTCCTGAGCCAGCGTCACCGTGGTCACGGTGTTGTAGCGCGGGTCGAGCCGCCTCAGGGTGACGGTGCCGTCCTTCATGTTGCGCGACACGACGGTGTCCGTGGCCATGATGACGTCCGACGCAATAGGGCTCATGGTGAGATTCGCAGTGTCCGAACGCAAATAGTGTATTTCGCCTGTCTCGATCACGCCGACGCCGGGCTCGTGCGCGTAATACGGCACGCTCAGCACATTGTCACGCAGACGAAAAAGCTTACGGCCTTCGCGATCGCGCACGATCGCTTCGGAAAAACCTCCGTCGGGATAACGGATCGTCTCCGTCGAATTCCAGTCCGCGTCGACGACGACGGTGTGCTTGAACTTCACACGGCCCGTCATATGGTCGAACGTCTCGCTCGGCATAGGGATGCCGCGCGACGTCGGTTGGATTGCATAACGGATCTCATCGTCCTGTGAAATACGGCGCGCCGGGGACAGAAGGTGCCGGGTCGTGCGTTCGCTCTTCAAGGCGCCCCACTTGTCGAACTCCCGTGAAACGACGGTCTCCTCGATGTTTTGCGGCGCGCCGCCGGGCTGGGCGGGGTCCGATTGCTGCAGGAAGCGGCGCTCCCCGACGACCTTACCGGTAGCGTTCCGCCACTCGACCCAGCGATTGTTCAAAGCCGTCAATGTCGGATCCACGACGTCGTACACGTAATGGCCGTTCTCCATGACAGGCGCGTTCGTCGCCGCATCACGGCGCAGCGTGGACGTCCGGACCGTCTTGCCGTCCACTTTAGGCTTGATGCCCCCATCATGGAATCGCGTCGTCGCCACGGCGACGACGGACGTGCGCTGGCCTTGCGCGTTCAAAACGTAATCGTAGTCGACGGTCAGCGTGCCCGATTTGCCGATGAGGAGCTCGGGAGCGACGAACGGCGCGTTCCCAGGGAACTGGACCATCTGCCCGGGCGAAACGGGAACGCGGGTCTCCCATTCGTTGCGCGTGATGAGGTCCATATCTCCGGCGCCGGCGCCCACGCGGCGCACATCCACGCGGACCTCCCCCGTATAGTCGTGGACCTCGACACGTAATTCGAGCAGGTCCTTGCCGGTCACGTCGTCGCGCACCATGGCCGGAAGACCGAGCATTTTCTCGACGCGCGTCAGGCCCTGCAGCGTGTTGGTGTCGGTGTCGTACCGGTAGACCGCAACAAGACCTGTCGGCAGATTGGTCGCAGGATCGATCTGGCGGAACAGGCGCTCGTTGGGATTCTCCCGCGCGGCGCTTTCGGCCACCCGGACAAACCGTTCGGCGGCATCGCGCCAGCCGAAGACGTTGATGTAGACCACCGCCGGAGCCACGGGCTCGGCCGGACGATACACGTTGCGGTCAAGATCATCTTTTTCACGTTTGAGAATAAGCGCCTGGAGCTCCAGCGGCCTGCGCCGGGCGTCGCCGGCAGGGAGTGCTGCGATCTGCGCCTGGAGCGTTTCCATTTGGCGCCGCACGTCCTGGACCCGCGCAAACTGCCTGTCGCGCTGAAATTTTACTTTCGCGGTGTCCGTGCGGCCGTTCAAAAATTCGACGACATTCCAATTCGAGTCGAGAACCAGGCACCCGCCCCATTCGGACATTTCGCGCATGACCGGCGCATTCTTGGCATTGAGTTCGGCGCGTGCGGCGTCGGCGTCGGCGGCCGGCTGCCCGAAATAGAGCTGCACCTCGACCAACTTGCCCCCGTCACGGTACGAAAAAAAGTGCGTTCCGACAAACGGGTCGTTGATGGCATCCATCTCGGCTTCGAGTGCGGGGCGTCCGGGGTCGCCCGGACGCATCAATGCCAGGCGCGCTTCGATGGCCGCCAAAACTTCGGTCTCTTTCGCAAGCCATTTGGCGCGCGCGTCCGCGCCGGTCTCGACGGCACGGCTGTCGAGGACCCAGACCCCGCGGTCCAGGCGATAGGTCATCACTTGCGCCCCGCCGCCCTCGTCTCTGCGGGCTTTCAGCGTGTCCTCAAGGAATTGCCTGTCCGCCGCCGACTGTTCCTCGAGTTCTTTGAGGTTCTGTTCAGGGTGGCGCCATTGAGGAACGATGACGACCAGAGACCCGCGCATATCCACTGTAAGGTTGATCTTATCGGCATTGACGATCACGAAAGCCGCGGGAAGGCGTATGAATATGTTCTTTTTGATGCTGCTCTTGAGCACGGCCTCGATCTCGGTAAGCTGGCGCTGGGTACCGGCGATCGCGGCGTTCACGTCCTCAAGTTTCTTGCCGGCGCGTTTGGCGGGATCCGCGGCCATTTCCCTTAGACGAGCCAAGTGAGTCTCCACACCCCTGACCGCATCACGCATTTTTTGTACTTCGCGCGGCTGTTCAACATCCTGCGCGACGACGCTCACCGCTGGGCCGACGGCGGCACGGATCTCGGCATCGAGCCGGTCGATCTCAGCGACGACCGCCGCTTCGATCTCGGCACGCCGGGCGGGTTCTTTGATCCAATTCCGGTAAAGAGTGGCAAGCCCCGGTTTGCCCTGACCGCGGTCCCCGAAGAACCCGTAGCCGGTGGTCCTGTCGACAAAAGACTTTAAGTTGGCATTCAGGTCGAGCACTTCTTGCGCAAGAGACGTGATCTTGGCCTGTTGTTCCGTGAGCTTGATATCGGCTGCGGGGGCGTCCGCAGGACGGACGGAGGCGCGCGCCCGGCGCATCTTCTGCAGTTCCGCGCGCGCTTCCTCAAGCTCCGTCGACCGCTGAGCGCGCTGCTGCGTCATCGCCCAAAGGTCACGAGCGGCTTCGCGGGCGTCAAAGTTCATGACGACGACACTGCCGTCGGACATTTTGAACACATTGAGCGCGTTCTGGTACGTCCCCTTCGGCCGTTTCGCGAGCTCAGCCCTGTAAAGCACATCCTTTTCCTTACCCAGATTCCTTGTCAGCGCCGCGACTTCCTTCGTGACGCGCTCGACCGCTTTGTCGCGATCCCCGGCCAGTCTGGTGATCTCTCTATCGAAGTCGGCCACCTTCCAGCCTTGATATTTCACGTCGCGCGCGGCGTCGGCCAAACCCCTCTGCCGGTGAAGCTCAGTGACCGTTTCCACGAACCGGTCGCGGGCGGTGCGGATCCCGCGCTCCTTTTCCTGCGCCATGCTCAAAGATTTAGGCAGGAGCTGGACGCCTCCGCGTATGTGCAACGACTCGAGGACCATCTGGTCCTCGATCGTATGCATGTCCTTGTTTTCCTGGACCACAGTGTCGGCATAGCTTGCACGGATGATCACGCGGCGCAGCTGCGTACCCGACCGGTAATAAAAAGTCTGGGTCCTCCACGCCTCGCTGATCAAGTCGTCGATACGCTGCAACGCAAACGCACGCTGAGCGGCGACGAGGATCGTTTTGTCATTGGCGATGACCAGACGCTGTGCTTTGAGAGATTCGACGTAGTTCTTGAGCCCCTGCTCGGCCATCACCAGCGCTCTCGGATGGACCGATTGCGCCGTCCCGAACGCGGCCTGGAAATCCGGCGGCAGGAAGGGTTGATTTCCCATCGGGAGCAGGAACGGGTTGGTGCTGGCAACCGTATCGATGATCGTGCGGCCCTGCGTGATATATTCGACGCGGTTGCGCCTCTCGAGGCGGACGGATTCGTCGATATAGTGCATCAGCCTGAGCCATTCACTGCCGGTCTGGATCGTACCCGTCTTAACACCCTTGGCGTCGTACACATGGATCACGACGACTCCGGCGAGCTCTCTAGGGTTGAGGTCGAAGCCGTTCACCATCGTTCCGTTGGCGAGCTCATAGACGAGGTTGTGGTTCTTGAGCTTTTCATAGAGCGCGACAGGGTTGTCATGAGGGACGACCTTCGGCGCCGCAGGATCCGTCAGATCCGTTTCGACGGCAAGATGCATGAACACGATCCATGTGCCGTCCTTGAGCTTGACGCCGGCGCTGTTGCCGGCGTTCTTATTTTCTTCGCCGGGCGCGCGCTGCTTCGCCAAAAGCTCCTTCAACGTCGCGTCGTTATCCGCCGCGTACGAACGCATCGGAGCAAAATTATTCGTCACCCGCACGGCATAAAGGCCGCGCATATTATTCTTTTGGTAGAGCTTCATGAGCTCTGCGCGGAACGGGTCCGCTCGAGCGGGATCGTCCGCCTTGGCATCCTGGCCGATCAGTTCATAACCGTTGCCCAGCTCCAATCGGCTGACGCGTCCATCGGCGAACGCCCCCAACGACGCGGCAGAGGACGGAAAGAGCCGTGCGAGAACGTTGACGGTCCAGGTACGCTCTTGATACACCGTTACGCTCCCGTTCAGACGGTTCACAAGAAGCGCATAGATCGGTCTCGGCTCCGTCCTGATCTGGTAAGGCGACTTGACCGTCCGGACCGATGCGGCGTAAAGCGTGCGTGCAGCCGCGGCTTCGACATTCTTCCGGGCAAGGCGCAGCTGCGCGTTCTCTTTCGCGGAAAAACGGATCTCCATATCAGGACGATAATTCGGCGCGGCGGGATCGAGCGAAGCGCCCTTGGCCATGACGATGACAGGACGGGCCGTGATCCCAAAATCCCGGACCCATTCGTCGGGAGAATACGCACGGCCGGTCGGAGACGCAAAAAATTCCATTTCGGGGAGCTTGTCCTCGGCGTAGCGCTCGAGCACGCCGCCCTTGCCGAGACTCGAGGCGTTGACGCGGAACGCGGCGGTCGTTTCCTTTTTATCAAGCTGGACGGTTTTAATTTCGACCTCGCGCCGGTTGATCTCCTGGTTAGCCTTTGCCGTTGCAAGCACGAGCGCCGACGCGGCTTCCCCGGTACGGATCTCCTGGCCGTTGGAAGGGTTGAACATCTTGATGACAAGCGTCTGATCCAGAGGAGGGCGCGAGCTTTCCACGATCGTGCTGATCTTTCTCTTTTTTGCGGGGTCCGGTTCGGGGTCCGCGGGATCCGGCACCATGTTGCGCCACAGGTAGCGGATAGGCCGCACCGCGCCCTCATGCATAACGGGTCCGGTGACCGGGCGGCTGGTGCGGAACGAAATGAGCGCCTTGCCGTCGGCCGTCTGGATTTTGGGGGAACCGTCGGGGTTGCGCTCCATGCTTAGAAGAAGCGGGGCGAACCGGCGTCCCGGGGGCGCCGTAAGAAAATTGCGGTCGTCAACGGTGCCGCCAGCGCGGAAGAATTCGGC
>ORJL010786656.1_pt1 | contig 93088 bp, 79 predicted proteins | sample 1779941 | NCBI WGS metagenome assembly ORJL01 (sample SAMEA104232317, study PRJEB22302) | groundwater metagenome | biome: forest; feature: aquifer; material: groundwater | place: USA | collected 2011-08-07 | depth 5.8 m | reverse complement strand
GGCGAATCAACTTTTCTTGTTGAGATGCAGGAAGCTGCAAATATTTTGAACAATGCCACAAGTAAAAGTTTAATTTTGCTGGATGAAATTGGCCGCGGGACAAGTACGTTCGATGGAATTTCCATTGCATGGGCAATAACAGAATATCTTCATGAGAATCCGAATCTTATTGCAAAGACTTTGTTCGCAACTCATTACCACGAGCTAAATGAAATGGCAACTTTATTTCCACGTATCAAAAATTTCAAAGTTGAAGTCCGCGAGTACGGAGATAAAGTAATTTTCCTGCATAAAGTTTCTTCCGGCGGTGCAGATCATAGTTATGGAATTCAGGTTGGACAAATGGCGGGCTTGCCTCTATTCGTAACTAACCGTGCTAAAGAAATTCTTGCTAACTTAGAGAGCAAAGAATTAACTCCTTATGAAATGAAGAAAGCAAAACTTGCAAAGCTTAAAGGTTCTGATGATTTTCAAATCAGTCTGTTTGAGATGAAAGACGATGAATTAAGAAAACAAATTTCCGATATTTCCATTAATAGCTTAACACCACTTGAAGCGTTAAATAAATTGAGTGAATTAAAGAAGAAGATAGATGAAAAGAAAAATTAACGTTTGTCATTCTGAACGAAGTGAAGAATCTCGATCTTTATTAGTGAGAAAGATTCTTCGTCGTTACACTCCTCAGAATGACATAATCACATACCTAATAATGATTATTTTTTTATTCCTCATCGGTTGCGGAAAGAATTATACTCCGGAACAGAAAGTATATATCCAAAAAATTGAGAACCAAAGAAATGAGAAAAATGATTGGGCTAAGGATGATCCTTCTTCCCCGTTTAACAAAAAAGGAAAAGTTGAATTCCATGATTTGAATTACTTTGATGTTGATCCTTCGTTCCTATTCAAAAGTATGCTTTATGAATTTAATCCTAAAGATACTGTTACAATCTACGGCACTAAAGGTGAGCCGAGAAAAACATTACGTTTTGGTTATGTTGTGATAACACATCAAAATACTCAGTACAAAATAAATGTTTACCAAGGAACAACTGCAAACAGTGAAGTTTATTATTCAATTTGGTTCACCGATAAGACAACGAACAATGAATCATACGGCGTTGGACGCTACATTGACTTTGAAAAAGTTGATAATCCGAACAACGAATATGAAATTGATTTTAACTTAGCATACAATCCATATTGCGCTTACAGTCCAAATTACTCATGCGCAATTCCAACTAAAGAAGATTTCATCCCGATCGCAATTAAGGCGGGAGAGAAAAAATTTCATGATTAATTAAGGAGTTAACTTGGTTGTAATTCTAGAAAAAAACGCGACAGATGAACAAATAGAAAATGTTGTGAAGCATCTTGAAGGTTTTGGATTTCAAATTCATAAGTCCATCGGTGCCGAGAGAACGATCATAGGTGCAATCGGCGTTAAACCAAATTTTGATACACGCAACATCAGCATCCTTGACGGAGTTGATGAGGTTTACCGCGTTACTACACCATATAAACTTGCAAGCAGAAGTTTTAATGAGCAGAATACAATTATCAAGATCAAAGATGTTGAACTTGGCGGGAATCAAATTGTAATGATTGCCGGTCCGTGCTCGGTTGAAAATGAGGACCAAATTTTCCGTTTGGCAAAAGTTGTTGCAAAAAGCGGTGCAAAGATATTAAGAGGCGGCGCATTCAAACCGCGCACTTCTCCCTACTCATTTCAAGGACTTGGAGAAGAGGGATTAAAATTAATACGAGCGGCAGCAGATGAAAATAATTTATTGGTTGTAACAGAAGTAATGCAGATGGACCAAATTGAATTGATTGATCAATATACAGACATCTTTCAGCTTGGTGCACGTAATATGCAGAATTTTTCTTTGCTTAAAGAATTAGGTAAAACTACAAAACCTGTAATGGTAAAACGCGGAATAGCAGCAACGATTGAAGAATGGCTGATGTCTGCAGAATATATTTTAAGCGGCGGTAACAAAAATGTTTTCTTGTGCGAACGCGGAATTAGAACATTTGAGAACTATACACGCAATACATTCGATCTTTCTGCAATTCCTGTCGTACATAAAAAAAGTCATTTACCGGTTATAGCTGATCCATCGCACGCAACAGGATTACGCGATCAAGTTCCGCCAATGGCACGCGCCGCAGTTGCTGCCGGTGCTGATGGAATTATGATTGAGATCCATGACGATCCGGAAAATGCTTTATCTGATGGTCCTCAAGCACTACTTCCAAACACTTATCTAAAATTGATGGAAGAATTAAGATTGATCGCTAAAGCAATTGGGAGAACTTTGTAATTGAGAATCGAAAAAATTGCTATAATAGGTTTGGGATTGATCGGCGGTTCTATTGCAAAAGCAATTAAAAATTTTTCTTCATCTCATTTCATAAGCGGGTTTGATCATCCGGAAATTCTTGATAAAGCTTTAGAACAAAAAGTTATTGATAAAAAACTTTCGTCATTCGAAGAAAGTCTTAATTCTGATTTAATCTTTATCTGTCTTCCGGTTGATGAATCAATAAATGTTTTTGAAAAACTCGCGCACAAAATTAATTCAAATCAGATTATAACCGATGTGTGCGGAGTAAAATCCGTCTTCCAGGAAATTTGGGATAAGAAAGACCGAAAGGGATATTACATCGGCGGACATCCGATGACCGGGAAAGAAAAAAGCGGATTTGAAAATTCAGATCCTCTCCTTTTTGAAAATTGTGTTTACATTCTTAATGAATCCACAAAAGAATTTTCGGTTATAGATTTATTCACGGAAATAATTCATCAGCTTGGTGCAAAGATTACTTTTCTAAATCCTAAAGTGCACGATATAATTGTTGCATCGGTGAGCCATCTTCCGCAACTCCTTTCTGTTTCGCTTATCAACTCGGCGGGACTTAAAGGCAGTGATATAAACTTTTTTGATTATGCGGCGGGCGGATTTAGAGATATGACCCGAATCGCTTCAAGTGAATTCAATATTTGGGAACCAGTTCTACGTGAGAACAGGAAAAATATTATTCAAGCGATTGATAATTTTATTTTTGATTTAGATCAGATGAAAAAATCAATCTCTAATGAAGATTATAAAAAGCTGACCGATAAATTTGAAAGTGCAAGAGTTAAACGTGATGAAATTCCAAAATCGAACAAGGGATTTATAAACCAAATCTATGATGTTTTTGTTTTTGTGAAAGATGAACCGGGAGTAATTAGCAAAATTTCTACTGCGCTATTTGAAAATAATATTAATATAAAAGATATCGAGCTTTTAAAAATCCGTGAGGGTTCCGGCGGTACATTTAGAATCGCATTTGAAAGTGAACTTGATGCTCAAAAAGCAAGATTGGTTATTGAGAGGATGGGATTTTTGACAAAATCTTGATTGTCTTTGCGATCCCGATGCAAATCGGGAGAAACAATCTATCAGTTTTGAGATTGCTTCATCACTACTACGTAGCGATTCGGAATTACAAGTTCATTATTTGGTTAAAACAAATTTTAGCACAGCATTCGCACTTCTCTCTCCATCAATCGCTGCGGAAACAATTCCGCCCGCATAACCGGCACCTTCTCCACAAGGGAATAATCCTTCAACTTCAACATGCATTAGTGTTTCGTTATTACGAGGAATTCTTATCGGAGAACTTGTTCGCGTTTCAGCCGCAAGTATCTGCGCTTCTTCCGTAAAATATCCTTTCATCTTTTTGTCGAAGATTAATAAACTTTTTCTAATTCCTTCAGCAATATTCTTCGGAAGTATTTCATGAAGCGGTGAACTGTTCGTTCCCGGTATATATGATGATTCGGGAAGTGTTAAAGACATTTTATTTTTTACAAAATCCGTTATCCTCTGAGAAGGTGCGCGTTGAGTTCTTCCTCCCGCTTCAAAAGCAATTCTTTCAACTTCTTTTTGGAATTCAAGTCCGGCAAACACACCAAATGAATTATACTTTTTCCAATCCTCTTCATCTACCGAAACAACTAATCCCGAATTAGCAAACGGAGAATCCCTACGAGAAACACTCATTCCGTTTAGTACAAGTTCTTCTGATGTTGTTGATGCTGGAATTATTATTCCACCGGGACACATACAGAAAGAATAAACTCCGCGGTCATCAACTTGACAAGCTAAATTGTAGCTCGAAGCAGGTAGATTTGGATTTCTATCTTTTGAGTGATATTGTATTTCATCAATCAATTTCTGCGGATGTTCAATACGCACACCCATTGCAAATGGTTTAGCTTCAAGTTTGATTTTATGCTTGTCTAAAAGATAGTAAATGTCCCGTGCCGAATGTCCGGCTGCTAGTATTACAGAATCACCCAGAAATTCTTTTTCACTATTAACTATTAATCCTTTTATTTTATTCTCTTCGAGAATAAAATCCGTTACACGGGAATCGAAATGAATTTCTCCGCCGCAATCAATAATTGTTTGGCGGATTGATTGAACTACTTTAGGTAAAATATTCGATCCGATATGCGGATGCGCATCAATCAATATTTCTTTCTGAGAACCATGCTGAACAAGAATATTTAGAATTCTATTTACGTCTCCTCTTTTGGTTGAACGAGTGTAAAGTTTTCCATCGCTATAAGTTCCGGCGCCGCCTTCACCAAAACAATAATTAGAATCGGGATTGACATTTCCAAATTGCTGAATCTCTCGTAAATCTTTGCGGCGGGACTGAACATCTTTACCGCGTTCAAAAATTATTGATTTAATCCCAAGTTCAATCAATCTTAGTGCCGCAAACATCCCGGCGGGACCCATTCCTACAATCAATACTTTTTTATTCCCTTTTACAGACTTAAAGTCTATCGGGGAATACATATCAACCGGATCTTCGTTCAAATAAACAATTGCTTTTGCTCTGAAGATCGGGTTTTTACTTCGTGCATCAACCGAACGGCGGATAACTTGAACAGCAGATATATCTTCAATGCTAAGTTTTAGTACTTTTGCAGCAAGATTTTTTTGATAAGAATAATCATTTACAAATTCGGGAGGAAGTATAAGTTCTATTTCTTTAGTCATGTTGTCCTCTGTTTTGAGGAAAATTATTTTTATTCAGAATGATGGACATAATGCTAACGGTGTAGAGTGATGAATGTAGAGTGCAGAGTTATTTACCTCTTGCAGTTCTTATACTGCTTGTTAATAATCGTTCTATTTCATCACAATCTTTGATTAAGCTTTCGTATTCTGATTGAGTTATAATTTCAGTTCTATAAAAAACGTTTATCCAATAGTCGGTTTCACGGCTTTCTTTTAGAGAAATTGAAAGTTTATTTATAAAATCCTTCTTTGATGCTGCTTCTTGCGATTCAGCAACATTTGCGCCTATTGAAGTACCACTTCTTAATAATTGTTTTAAAATATCTTTGATTTGATATTCTTCTTTAATACGAATTAAATAAAATTTAACAACTCGAACTCCAAATCGAAAACTTTTTTCTAGAATCGGATTACCATATTCAGAATGTTTTTCAAATACTTTCATTGAATTCTCAATTCGCCATTCTCAATTCTCAATTAATAAGTTGATTTAATCACTCCCCCGTCAACTGCTATCGTTTGCCCTGTTGTATAACCCGCTTGTTCTGAAGCCAGGTAAACGATCATAGATGCGACTTCGTTAGGATCAGCAATTCTCTTCAGAGGAACATCATTAGCCATTAAGGTTAAAATATTTTCCGGAGTTGTGTCTGCAAGTTTGGCTCTAGTTTCTGCAAGTTCATGTAATCGTGGAGTTAACGTATAACCGGGTGCAACATTATTAACTGTAATATTGAATTTGCCAATTTGGTTGCTTAATGTTTTCGCAAAAGCAGTAACAGCACTTCTTAACGAGTTTGATAGGACCAAATTATCCACAGGTTGTTTAACTGATAATGAAGTAATATTAATTATCCTTCCCCAATTTTTTGATTTCATGCCTGGTAATACAAAACGTGTAAACCGGACTGCACTCATCAGAACTTGTTCAAACGCATCTTCCCAATTTTCATCATAAAGGTCTTCAAAGAATCCGGGGATAGGACCGCCGCAATTATTTACAAGAATATCTATATCTCCTAACTTTTTTTGAACCACATGAACTGTATCTTCAATATCCTGCGGATTATTTATATCACAAACTTCCCACAGAGGCTCTATACTGTAAAGTTTTTTAATTTCTTGAGATGTTCTCAAAAGTTTTTCTTTATTGTGAGAGCAGATGACTACTCTGCATCCTTCTTGTATAAATAATTCCGCTGCTGCTCTGCCGATCCCGCTGCTCGAGGCAGTTACAAGAACAATTTTGTCCTTTAGTTTTAAGTCCATTCTAATCTCTTGTTAATTACTTATCACAATTTAAGATTTTTTCGAAAAGGTATTAAAAAAAAATACCGGATTAATTCCGGCATAGAAAATAGAAATGAATTTTATAATCTACTTCACACTTGCAGCTTGTTTCAATGAAAGTTGTTCGGTAACAATTAATTCGGTATCAAGTGCAATAACCAATTCTTCATTCGTAGGAATTCTAAGAACGTTTACTTTGGAATCGGGACTTGTAATAGAACATTCTCCGTTTACATTTTGGTTAGCCAATTCATTAAACTTAATACCAAGAAATTCCATGTTCTCACAAACATCTTTGCGAACCATAACTGAATTTTCACCGATGCCCCCTGTAAATACTAAAGCATCAAGTCCGCCCATTGCAGAAGCATAAGCACCGACATATTTTTTAATTCTGTAAGTGAAAACATCGAATGCATATTTAGCTTTTTTGTTTCCTTCACCCACTGCTTCCTCGATTTCCCGCATATCACTGCTTTCACCGCTTATGCCGATCAATCCGCTGTGTTTATTAAGAAGTGTACTCGCTTCCGAAAGAGATAATCCTTCTTTAGCCATTATGTATAGAATTACAGATGGATCAATATCGCCACTTCTTGTTCCCATAATTAAACCTTCAAGCGGAGTGAAACCCATAGTTGTATCAACAGATCTTCCGCCATCAACGGCAGCCATTGAACACCCGTTGCCAAGATGAGCTGTAATAATTTTTAATTGTTCGATTGGTTTACCAAGTATTGCTGCGGCTCTTTCAGAAATATAACGATGTGACGTACCATGAAATCCGTAACGGCGGATTTTATATTTTTTGTAAAGCTCGTACGGAATTCCATATAGATAAGCACGTGGAGGCATTTTTACATGAAATGCTGTATCGAATACTCCGACTTGCGGTGTACTTGGTAAATGTTCCTTTGTTGCTTGAATACCTTTGATGTTAGGAGGATTATGAAGCGGCGCAAGTTCAATATTGTCTTTCAATGCTTTCATAACTTGATCTGTAATTAAAACAGAGCCTGAAAATGTTTCTCCGCCGTGAACCACTCTATGCCCGACTGCATCAATTTCTTTTTTATCTTTAATTACTCCGTGATTAGGAGAAAGAAGAACTGCAACAACATATTCGATTGCGATCGTATGATCAAGGATCTCTCCGACAATTTTTATTTTTTCTCTATCATGCGGCTGATGAGTTAATATTGCACTCGACATACCAATTCTTTCAACCATTCCTTTAGCAAGTGCAATTTTACTCGTCGTATCTATAAACTGATATTTAATAGATGAACTGCCGCAGTTAAGGACCAAGATTTTCATTTCTTCCTCAAAATATTAATTAATTATTTTTCCATCAGAATCGTATTTAAAAAATCCTTCACCGGTTTTCTTACCAAGTTTTCTTTCACGAACAAGTTTACGGAGTATAGGACAAGGACGAAAACGCGGTTCACCAAGTGTTGACCATAATGTTTCCATCCATGCAAGAACTTCATCAAGTCCCATCGTATCAGCCATTTCAAGCGGACCGACTTTGAAATTATAACCAAGCCGCATAGCAGTATCAATATCTTTTGCTGTTGCAAGATCTTCAAGAAGAATATGCATGGCTTCATTCAAAAGAGGAACAATAGCACGTGTAGTAACAAATCCAGGATATTCATAAACCGGAACGGCGGTTTTACCGATGCGTGAAGCAAATTTTTTAATTATCTCAACAGTTTTATCAGATGTTTCAAGAGCACGGACTAACTCAACAAGCGGAACTTTGGGCACAGGATTTAGAAAATGCATCCCAATAATTCTATCACGCCGGTTGGTTACCTCAGCTATCTTAGTCAAGCTTAAAGTAGAAGTATTGGAAATAAAAATAGTTTCCGGTTTTGCTATTAGATCTAATTCCTTAAATATTTTTTTCTTTAGATCATAATTTTCATCAACCGCTTCGATAATTATATCACATTCAGGAATTTCACTAAGCTCAGTAGTCCACTTAATTCTGCTTAGAATTGAATTCATTTCACTTTGTGTTAATGCCCAACGAGCAATTTCCCGTTCCATAGATGCAGTTAAATTTTCTTTTGCTATCTGTATTTGTTCTTCTGTTTTTTCGATCAATAAAACATCAACACCGGCATTGGCAATTGTCTGTGCAATTCCCTGCCCCATTACACCGCCGCCTATAATTGCAACGTAATCTATTCTTCCCAGCTCTTCATCTTTTTGAACACCACTGATAAGATCTTCTAATTTTAATTTTTGTTCAGCCATAAATCACCTATTAACTTTATAATAACATTAGATATTTCACAATTAAAATAACTAAAACTGTAATGAGAACCTTTTTAAAGGACAAATATTATACCAAGTCTAATGACTTAAATGAAGATGTAATGTGATGATAAGAAGAGATTTTTACTAAATATAAAAATCTCTTCTTCAATTATGAGAAATCAGAGGGTGATTTTAGATAATGCCTTTTCTAAAACGAATCAATACAAATTAATATTTTCACCTTTATTATGGTTAAGCTTACGTTAAAAAGCATTTACAAATCTGATATTTTAAATAACTTGGCTGATTCTAAGCATGTTATATTAACTATGATTATTTTTTGTTTTGCAAGATAGCAGTCTGCACTAAGTTGTCAAATAAATATTTTAAATGAATAATTCAAAAGAAGTATTACAGAAATTTTTTGGTTACAGTGAATTCCGTCCGGGACAATTGGAAATTATTTCTTCAATACTAAATGAAGAAAATATTCTTGCAATTCTTCCGACAGGTGCAGGTAAATCTCTTTGCTATCAAATCCCCGCTTTAATGTCTAAATCTTTTGCAATTGTAGTTTCTCCTCTCATAGCGTTAATGAAAGATCAAGTTGATGCACTCAATGCAAGAGAAAATATTTCAGCATTCATTAACAGTTCATTAGACTCCCGCGATAGCGATAAAGTTATATCCGGATTAGTATCAGGTAAAATTAAAATATTATATGTCTCGCCTGAAAAACTAACAAATACAATTTTTGCAGAAAGGATAAAATCGTTATCACCTTCTTTTCTATTTGTTGATGAAGCACATTGTATTAGTGAATGGGGACATAATTTCCGGCCGAGTTACAGAAAAATAAAAGAGTTTATCGGCTTCACGGAAATAAAAAATATTTCTGCGTTCACTGCCACTGCTACTGAAGATGTACGATTGGATATCATCAAGCAGCTTGGACTTATTAATCCGAGAATATTTGTACGTGGTTTCGAGAGAGATAATTTATGCCTGAACGTACTCCATACTACTCATAAAAAAGAAAAGTGTGTTGATATTCTAAAAGGGAAAAATCAACCGGCAATTATTTACACATCAACAAGAAAATCCACAGAAGAAGTTGCCGATTTTCTAAGACTGAATAAAATTGATGCGGTTTATTATCATGCCGGATTAACTTCAGAATTACGAAGAATGATACAAGATGATTTTTTATCCGGGCGCAAAAAAATAATCGTATCAACAAATGCCTTCGGAATGGGAATTGATAAAAGCGATGTTCGAACTATTATACATTATAATCTTCCGGGTACAATTGAAAATTATTACCAGGAAATAGGCAGAGCCGGAAGAGATGGAAAAGAATCCGATATTTATCTTTTGTACGATGAGAAAGATAAACTAATTCAACAATATTTTATTTCAAGTGGAAATCCATCCCGCACACAAATTGAAAATGTTTATGATACATTATACAATTGCGGTAATGTTGCATTGGGAACAATGCAGCAAAAAAATATTTCACTCGATGCAAATTTCTTTTCACTTCTTGAACATAAAGGAATGAACCGCGGTTTGATTGATTCATCTCTTCGTGTTCTAGAGGATTCCGGTTATCTCAAATTAAAATCTGATCTTGAGAGTAAACATTTTGTTCAATTTCTTCTCGAACCGACACGTTTGAATTCATTTCTAAAAAATTTCACCGATAATGAGGCAAAAGATTTAATTCTATTTTTGGCTCGTGAATACGGCAGTACAATTTTCAATTCAAAAATTAAGATTAATAGTCAAAAGCTGTGCAGCGTTTTAGAATTATCTAATAATGAAATTATTATTCAACTTGAAGAATTATCATCTATAGGTATTCTTGCTTACGAAAAACCATCTTTGTTACCGGCTGTATCTTTACTACAAAACCGGGCGCTTGCAAATGAATTATTTCTTGATATGAATCGTGTTGAAAATATTGCTAAGCATTCAAAAATGAAATTAGAGAAACTATTAGATTTTGCCAATACAGACAACTGCCGCTTCAAATATTTATTGGAATACTTCGGGCAGCAAGATGAAGATTATAAATGTAATAAATGTGACCGATGCCGGGGTTACGTTGAAACCGGGCGAGTAACATTAGAATACTTAGAAGAAATAATCTTACAGACAATTCATGAAGCTAAACTCCCAATTAAAAAGAAAAATGTTATGGAGATAGTTACCGGGAGAACTGATCTTAGTTCACTTAAAAAGTTTCCTACATTTGGATCGGGTGTTCACTTCAAAAAGGACGAGATTGATAAATCACTAAGTAACTTAGAACGAGCCGGTCTTATTACTATCCTAAACAATGTGCTTTCGTTATCCGAGAAAGGGATAGAACAATTTTCTTCACAAGAGGAATTGAACCAACCTGTTGCTTCTAATATCGAATATGAAAATGAACTTAAACTATTTAATTTATTACGTCAGATAAGAAAAGAAGCTTCCGAAAGGTTTAATCAGAAACCGAATTTAATTTGCCCCGATGAAGTAATGAGAACAATCACAAAATTAAAACCGTCTTCACCGTCAGAATTGTTAAATATTAACGGATTTAATAGCAGGATGTTCAACAAGATTGGTGAAGATTTCCTAAATACCTTAAAAGAATTCAGAACCTCGGAAGATTTAAGTAAAAGACTTAAGAATAAGAACCTGCCTGATAATATTAATCAAGTATTAGAACTCGTACAGAAAAAATATTCTCTTCAAGATATTGCATCGTTAACAAAACTACCTGAAGCAATTGTCTCTACTCAGATTGAAACTTTGATTGAGGCAATTCCAGATTTAGAGATAGATTCACTATTTGAGAAGAATGAATTAAAATTAATTTATGATAAGATAGAGTTTGGATTAACAGATTTGAAAGGACTGCGTGATGCACTAAAGAATACGATAAGTTTTGCTAAGCTTAGAATAGCAGCTGCTAAAAAGAGAGTTATTGGATAGCGTTACTTTTTTTTAGATCATTCAGATAATCGTTTGCTTTCTTAAAAAAACGTTCCCATTTAGTTTCATCATCAGCATATCTTTTAAGTTCATTCTGAAAATCTTTTTCTGTTATTTTGAATTTGGCAAAAACGTATTGCTTATGGGTCTTAAGTGAATCTGCGTTTGCCGCGTAAATTTCCTCTACAATTACGTTTTCAACATAAACTTTGATTAATGTTTCTTCCGGTATATTTTCTCTACTACATCCAGAATAAATTAAAATTAACGAAAGAAAAATTATTGAAATATTATTTCTTCTTACTGGCTTCAAATAAAATTTTCTTCTCATGGTCTGTTAAATTTTGATATCCGCTTTTACTTATTTTATCAAGGATCGCATCAATTACAGCATCAGTTACAACGTCTTCTTTTTTAGATTCATTGATGTCGTAAAATTTAGCATCTTCAACATCTTTGGGTCGTGACTTAAAAGCATTGCGGAAATATGAACTTGAAAAATTATTATTAGATTTTTTAAAGGATCCGAACACATTACCTGCACTTATACGCTTTCTTCTATCGTAAAGTATAAAAAACAAAGCTGTTATTGCACCGCCGATATGAGCAAGATGAGCAACAAAACTTTGTTCACCGACAGACATAAATTCGAGCACAACGAGAAATGCAATTAAATATTTTGCTTTTACCGGAATTAAAAAATAGAGGAAAACATAACGATCAGGGAAGTACATTGCGAAAGCAATCATTACACCAAATACTGCACCGGAAGCACCAATAGTTGGACCCATTCCGCCTTCGAATAAGGGTGATAAGAATAGTTGAAGTAATCCGGCACCGAATCCGCAAGCAAGATAAAAGATTAGAAATTTTTTAGAACCCATTATGTTTTCTATTTCCATTCCGAACATCCAGAGCATGAGCATATTAAAGAAAATATGAGAAAGGTTTGCATGCATAAATTGATAAGTCAGCAATTGCCAAATATAAAAATTGTTGTGATCGCCAATAGTAAGAATAGGATTAAGTGCAAAATATTTTGTTAGAAAGTATTCATAGCTCAACGTGTAACCGTCTGAAGTATAACCATAGACTATCATTTGCGAAATTAGCTGAATAAAAAAAACAATTCCGTTAGCAAATAATAATTTCTTAAGCACCGGCGGAAAGAAACTAAATCCGCCCAATCCAGATGGTCTGTAATAATCTCTTGAATCTAATCCCATTTATATTTCCATTCTATGTATTGTGAAGTTAATCGTTTTATTTTTGAAATGAAATGATGTTGTGTTAAAGATTAAGATTACGAGTAAGATTAAGAGTAAGAAAATTATCATTCTCTTGCTCTTACTCATAATCTTACTCTTAAATTATTTATCATCGTTCAATGCTTCAACACCAGGTAATACTTTTCCTTCAAAGAATTCTAAAGATGCACCGCCGCCTGTTGAGACATGGGAAACTTTATCATCCAATCCCGCTTTTTTTATAGCAGCAGCAGAATCGCCTCCGCCTATAACAGTTACAGCTCCATTTTTAGTTGCTTCTGCTAAAGCTGCAGCTATAGTATCTGTTCCTTTTGCAAAATTATCAAACTCAAATACTCCCATCGGTCCGTTCCAAATCACAGTTTTACTTCTAAGAATTACATCCTTGAATTCTTCAATTGTACCGGGACCGATATCCAAACCCATTTTATCAGCAGGAATTTTATCTGAATCAACAATAGATAATGGTGATTCATTCTTAAACTCAGATGCAACTACATTATCTTTTGGTAATATAACTTTCGCTTTTGATGTTTTGAATTTTACCAACATTTCTTTAGCGAGTTCTATTTTTTCAGCTTCAAGTAAAGATGTTCCGATTTCATATCCCATCGCTTTGTAAAAAGTGTATGCCATTCCCCCGCCGATAAGAAGATTATCAACTTTTGGTAATAGATTTTCGATCACATCAATCTTACCGGATATTTTTGAGCCGCCAAGAATTGCTGTAAATGGACGTACCGGATTAGAAATTGCTTCACCTAAATAATCGAGTTCTTTCTGCATCAAATATCCAGAAGCACATACTTTGATAAACTTTGTTACTCCTTCTGTGGATGCATGCGCTCTGTGTGCACTTCCGAAAGCATCATTAATATAAACATCACCAAGTTCAGCAAGTTGCTGAGCAAATGCTGGTGTATTCTTTTCTTCTTCCGGATGAAAACGTAAATTTTCTAGGAGTAGAACATCACCATTAATTAATGAGTTCACTATAGCTTTCACTTGATCTCCAATACAATCGGGTGCAAATTTTACATCCTTATCTAAGAGTTGACCTAGATGAATTGCGACCGGCTTTAAACTGTATTTCGGATTAGGTCCCCCTTTTGGTCTTCCAAGATGACTCATCAAAATACATCTGCCGCCATCAGTAATTATTTTTTTAATAGTTGGAAGTGCGGATGTAATTCTAATATCATCTGTGATCTGAAATTTTTCATCAAGCGGAACGTTAAAATCAACACGTACAAGTACGCGTTTACCTTTCAAATTAACTTTGTCAATACTTAATTTTTTCATTTTAATTTCTCCGGTTCAAAATCAAAAACTAAAAAAAAGAGGCTGTATCAAAAGTGACAAAATTGAATGAGCTGGATTTAATTTCGTTTTAAATCGCAGCTTTTCATCGGTGAAAATTACTTTTGAGAAAGCCTCCTTGGCTAAGAATATTTTATAAATTACTTAGTCATGTTACGTAAAACATTTTTTCCAATAACCACGACGTTTACGTCGTGGAGAAAATAAACTAACAAAATATTGGCTTTAGCCACATTAACAATCTGTTTTGGGCTAAAGCCACAATAACATAGGTTGATGTTGCCCCCGACATATCACCGCTTTGCGGGATCCCGCATTCGCGGGAAATGTCGGGGTTACTAAAAAGCACAATTTGCGTAAGGTGACTTACTTAATCATCTTTAACAAAAGATCAACAACACGGCATGAATAACCCCATTCGTTATCATACCATGTAACAATTTTGAAAAATCTTTTTTCACCTTTAAGATTGTTCTGCATAGTTGCAAGCGAATCATAAATAGAAGATCTCTCGTCATGAATAAAATCTGACGAAACAACTTCTTCATTGGAAAATCCCAAAATACCTTTTAGATAACTTTCGGAAGCATTTTTCAATAATGAATTAATTTCTTCGATGGATGTTTCTTTTTCACTACGAAAAGTAAGATCAACAACAGAAACATTTGCAGTAGGAACGCGGAAAGACATTCCGGTTAACTTTCCTTTTGTTTGAGGTAATACTTCACCAACTGCTTTTGCAGCACCAGTAGAAGATGGAATTATATTAATTGCTGCCGCACGACCGCCTCTCCAATCTTTTTTAGAAGGACCGTCAACTGTTTTCTGTGTAGCTGTATAAGAATGAATTGTTGTCATCAAACCGCTTTCAATACCGATTCCTTCTTTCAATAAAACATAAACAACCGGAGCTAAACAGTTTGTTGTACAAGATGCATTTGAAACAATATTATGTTTTGCTGAATCGTATTCATTATCATTAACACCCATAACTAATGTTTTTACATCACCTTTTCCCGGAGCTGATATAAGAACTTTTTTTGCACCTGCTGTAATATGTCCCATTGCTTTTTCAGAATCTGTAAATAATCCGGTTGATTCAATTACCAATTCTACGCCAAGTTCCTTCCACGGTAATTGAGAAGGATCTTTTTGTGCCATAACACACTTGATCTTATTGCCATTAACCACTAATACATCATCTGATTCTACTGATGGTGAACTTTTTTCACTTCCAACTGTACCTCTAAATTTTCCATGAACGGAATCATATTTTAATTGGTAAGCAAAATATTTTGCATCCGTGCTGACATCAACAACAGCTACAACATCAACTTCTTTACCCAAATGATCTTTATCAGCTAAAACGTTGATGACTTGTCTTCCAATCCTACCAAATCCGTTAATACCTACTTTAACTGCCATTTTCTTTCTCCTTTCAACATATTTGAATGATTATCGGGTTCAAATATATACATACAAAAAAGAAGATTCAATTTGACCGGTTTTTGCAATTATCTTTTTATAAATGATTGTTGATTTGATCTGAAAAAATTATCTTGTAAGTGTAAGTGCAAAAATTTATCAAATAAAAGCCCATCCCTACCCTTCCCAAAGGGAAGGGCTTTTTAAAACTCGGTCGAGGCATTTAATCCTCGACCTTCGTTATTAAAGATTAAGCAAATCAGCAACCGAGGTGTTAGATGTTATCATCAGAATTTTTATCATACGTTCCAATTTTTTCTGATCTCCCATCAGGAACTCTAACAATGATCGAGAAGATTGGATCTAAAAAGATGTATAATAAAAATGATGTGGTTCTTTTAGAAGAAGAAGCAGGTACGGCACTTTTTGTAATTGTAAAAGGAAAAGTAAAAGTTGCACGCTCTAGCAACGACGGACGCGAAGTAATTTTAACTATCCTCTCCGATAGTGACTTCTTTGGCGAGATGGCAATACTTGATGGATTAACCCGTTCTGCAACTGTTACAGCTTTAGAAGAATCTGAATTATTTCTGATTCAGCGTAATGATTTCTTAAATCTGCTTCGCGAATTTCCAGAAATATCAATTACATTATTACAAGAACTTACAAAACGTCTGCGCTCTGCCGATGCAAAAATAAAAGCTCTATCACTTAAAGATGCAGAAGGAAAAGTAGCGACTGTAATTTTACAATTGGCTGATGACGTCGGTAAAATAAAACATGGAAAAGTTGAGATTGAAAAACTTCCCCTTCAGCAGGACTTAGCAAATATGGCAGGCACATCGCGGGAGACAATATCAAGAACGTTACACTCGTTTGCGAAAAAAGGATTGATTGAGTTAGACGGTTCAAAACTTTCCATTCTTGATTACGAAAAATTTAAGGAAAAGTTTATCTAAATATGTCCGCTAAAATTGATCTTCATACTCATACTAATCTTTCCGATGGCGCTCTTTCACCAATTGAACTTGTTCAAAAGGCATATGAACGTGGTTTAGATATTATTAGTATAACCGACCACGATAGTGTTAACGGGATTAAAGAAGCTACAGCTTATGCTAAGGAATTAGGAATTGATGTTGTAACAGGATTAGAAATAAGTACAGACCTTGATGATAAAGAGATCCATCTTCTTGCATACTTTATTGATATTGATCATGAAGAATTACAAAAGTATCTCAGCTTTTTTCGTGATGAACGGATCCACCGCGCGAAAAGAATCGTTCAGAAATTAAGGAACCTGGGTTTATCTATTACTCTTGATGATGTTTTTGACCGTGCAAAAAATTCTGCTGTCGGAAGACCCCACATTGCATACACTATGGTTGATCTTGGGTTAATTCAGAATTACCAACAAGCATTTGAAAAATACATTGGAGATTACGGGCCTGCATACGAGCGAAAGATTCATGTTTCACCTCAGAGCGCCTTAAAACTTATTAACGATGCCGGCGGACTATCATTTATAGCTCATCCGGGTTACATGAAAGAAAATCTTTTATTAAGTTTAATTAAAGCCGGGGTGGATGGAATTGAATGTATTCACCCAAGTCATAGCGAAAACCAGGTTCAATTTTACCGCGGGATAGTAAATCAATATTGTATTCTTGAATCGGGCGGATCAGATTTTCATGGGGGTAAGAAAGCAGATGATGATAATCTCGGAAAGTTTTTTATCGGAACCAATCAACTTGAAGCTATGAGAAAAATGCTTCGTAAAAATAGTGCATAAAATAACACACCAAATAAGAGCCTGCATGATTTAATTTTCTACTTTTTGTTCATTCTGAAAATACTAAATTTGTTTTGCGTCTTTTATTTCATTAACCTAAATCATAAGAGGAATTAATGCGAGCTATAAAAGTTTGCTTGGTTATTATTTCATTTACCTATTCTATAAGTGCACAATCAATCGGTACATGGAAAATTTATTCCGACATGAAAAATGTTTCTTCAGCCGAATTTTCGTCTTCAAATATATGGGCGACTACAAGTGGCGGCGTCTTTAAATTCAATACTTTAGATACTACTTACTCCATTATGACTAAAGCTGATGGCTTCAGTAGTCAGGCTCTGACTTCAGTTGCTGTTGATATTCAAAACAAAATTTGGTTCGGTTCACGAGAAGGATATATAAATGTCTTTGATCCGAGTGATAATTCTATTAAAAGAATTATTGACATCTTTAATTCCGGTAAAAACCAAAAACAGATTAATGATTTATTTATTAAAGGCGACACAGTTTTTGTTTCGATAGATTTCGGACTGTCGTTAATAAATACAAGAACACATTCGATTTATGATTCATTCTTAAAACTCGGCAACTTTCCCGCGGAATCAAAAACACTAAGTTCTTATAAATCGAATCTTATTTATGCTTGTATGGAGAATGGTGTTGCAGTTCAAAAAGTAGGTGCACAAAATTTATCCGCACCGGAATCGTGGGATACATATCAAATCGCAGTAGGATCGTCAGTACAATCAGTAAGTAGAATTTTAGAATTCAACGGTCAGATTTTATTAGGAACATCAAATGGAATTTATCGTTTTGTAAATAGAGCTTGGCAGCCATACTCTCTTCAAGGAACATCAATTAATGATATGATAGTTATCGGAAATGTTCTTTATCTCATCTCAAATAATCAATTGATGCAATTCTCTAACGGTCAGTATTCAATTATTTATCAGAATGATAACGTATCATTTAACTCAATAACCGGATCCGCAAGCCAAGGAATTTTTATTTCAACTAACAGCGGGTTGATTCAATTCAAGGACAATAAATCAAAAATTCGTTACCCGAACGGACCGCAGACAAATTCTTTTGTTAATCTCTCGGTAGATCCAAAAGGAAATTTATGGGTTGCTTCAGGAAAAGATAATGGAGGATCCGGATTTTTTAAGTTTGATGGTACGGAATGGAAAGTTTATAACAAATCTAATTATCCACAAATTCCAACAAACGCTTATTACAATGTTTATGCCGCTCCCGATAGTGCTGTATATCTTTCAAATTGGGGAACCGGAGTTGCTGTTTTTAAGAATAACAATTTTGAATTTTATTCAAAAAATAATAGCTCCATTTCGGGATTTGTAAAAGACACGAACTTCGTTCCTGTCTCTGATATTAAAACCGATTCAAAAGGAAATATGTGGGTTCTTGTTAATGAAGCTGCTACAAGAAAACCCTTGAGTGTTTATACAAAACAAAAACAATGGTACAGTTACTCCTTCTCCAATCCATACATTGGTTCTGATGCTACTGATAAAATGATTATTGATCAAAATGACACTAAATGGTTTGTGATCAACAAGGGCAATATGGGACTTTATTATTTTAATGAGAACAAAACTTTTACAAATCTTAGCGATGATACACAAGGTTACATTGACGGATTACTAAGTAATCTGATATCATCACTGGCAGTAGATCGAAAAGGATATTTATGGATCGGAACAAATGTTGGAGTGAATGTTATTATTGATCCTTCAAAACCAAAAGTTACTAGTAATTTAGGATTAGCTCTTAGAAATCAAACCGTAACTTGTATTGCTATTGATCCTCTTGATAACAAATGGATCGGGACAAAACAAGGAGTTTTTGTTTTATCGTCTGATGGTATTCAAGTTATAAATAACAGTCCGTACAATTCTAAAAACAGTCCTTTACCTAACGACGACATTAAGAGTATTGCATTTGATGCAAAGAACGGGATTGTGTATATCGGAACCGACAATGGTTTAGCAGCATTACAAACATCATCAATACAACCGTTGCAAAGTTTTAATCAGTTGCTGGTTTATCCAAATCCGTTTATCCCTGGTGATAACAATGTTTCATCTTTGACTATTGACGGATTGATCAGAAACAGCAGCATTAAAATTTTTAATATCAGCGGTAATTTAATTAGAGAGATCAAAACACCCGGCGGCAAGATCGCATCTTGGGATGGAAAAGATTTAGATGGCAATACTGTCACTACCGGTATTTATATAATTGTTGCTTATGATGAAGAAGCTAATAATGTAACGACTTCTAAAGTGGCTGTTATTAGGAAATAATAACCTCAAGTTTCTTCTTGAATCTTGATGCTGGATAAAAATGATTGATATAAAAAATCTTTCCGTTCAATTCACAGGTGATAATCTTTTTGAGAATGTAAATCTCAAGATTGCAAAACATGATAAGATTGCACTGGTTGGATCCAACGGAACTGGTAAATCTACTTTTCTAAAACTTCTTAATGGAATTGAAAAACCCGAATCCGGTCAGATCATAAAACAAAAAGGGATTACGATCGGGTATCTTCCACAGGATCTGATTGCTTTTAAGGGATTTACACTTTTTGAAGAAGTTAAATCTGCGATTCCTAATATTAATTCTTTAGAGGAACGAGAAAAGGAAATTTTAGACGGCTTGAATCAATCTGATCTATTAGATGATGACAGAGAAGAATTATTAGAGGAACTGGGAGAGATCCATCATAAACAAGAAGAGATTGATTTTTATTCTGCTGATTCTAGAATCGAAAAAGTTCTAGATGGGCTTGGATTTAAGAAACAAGATTTCTCACGAACGACAGATGAATTTTCCGGCGGCTGGCAAATGCGTATTCAGCTTGCACAAATACTTCTTGCTGAAAATGATTTGATCCTTCTTGATGAGCCGACAAATCATTTAGATATTGATACACTGACATGGCTTGAAGAATTTCTGCAAGAATTCAAAGGTGCATTAATAATTGTATCACACGATAGACATTTTGTGAATTCAGTTACTAACAAAACTCTTGAGGTATTTGAAAAGCAGATTAATTTTTTCCCCGGCAATTACGGAGCTTATTTAATTTTTAAGGATGAACGGGAGATTCAATTACGTGCTCAGCAGAAAACTCAAGAAAAAAAAATAAAAGATGTAGAAAAATTTATCGAACGGTTTAGATATAAATCTACTAAAGCAAAACAAGTTCAGAGTAGAATTAAGCAATTGGAAAAATTAGATTCGATTTCAATTTCTGAAGAAGAAAAACGAATTGACATTAAATTTCCGGAGCCGCCCCGAAGCGGTGTTCTACCCGTTGAACTTAAAAATGTTTCTTTATCTTACGGTAATCTTCAAGTATTACAAGGAGTGAATCTTCAAATAGAACGCGGTGATAAGATTGCAATTGTTGGACCTAATGGCGCAGGGAAAACGACTCTTGCAAAGATCATCGGCAGTAAATTAAAAACTTCTAACGGCGAATTAACATACGGGCACAATACTTTAGTCTCGTATTACGAACAGGAAGTTGCGGACGCTCTTAATCCGGAATATGATCTCATTGATACACTTGAAGAAACAAATGATAAGTTAAGCATCGGTCAATTACGATCTATTCTCGGGTCATTCCTTTTTTCCGGTGATGATGTATTCAAGAAAATTAAAGTTCTTTCCGGCGGAGAAAAGAGCCGCGTTGCTTTAGCAAATTTATTATTAACTAAATGTAATCTGATTATTCTTGATGAACCGACTAACCATCTTGACTTTTCATCAAAAGAAATTTTACAGCGTGCACTAATTGATTTTAGCGGTACTCTTATTATAGTATCTCACGATATTGATTTTCTAAAACCAATTACTACTAAAGTTCTAGAGATTCGAAATAGACAAGTCAAAATTTTTGTCGGTGGTATTGAATATTATCTTCAAAAGAGAAAAGAGATTGCTGACCCCGGACGCGTTGAGATATTAGATACCGGACAGAAAACAAACCGCAAAGATCAAAAGCGCGCTGAAGCTGAATTACGGCAACAGAAATTTTTATTAACAAAAGATTTAAAAGCAAAACTATCCGAGTGCGAGAAAAAGATTAATAAATTAGAAATAGATAAGAAAAGACTCGAAGAAGAACTGACCGACCGGAATATCTTTAACAATCCTCAACTAGTAAAAGAAAAAAATCTTGCTTATCAAAACATTAAATTTAAGCTGGAACCCGAATACAATCATTGGGCGGAATTAAGCCGTCAGATAGAAAGAATTGAAAATAATTTTACAACCTAACTTATTTTAAGAATTCCTCGGCTAATGCAATACCTCCGTAAAGCGCCGCATCATCGCCAAGTTTCGTTTCAAAAATCTTAACATTTTTACCGGGCTCCGAAAGTACAGATTCTTTGAAAGCTTGATTGATTTTGGGAATCATAAACTCGTGCATTGCTTCTATCACTCCGCCACCTAAAACAATAGTATCAATATTTAATAATGTTGTAATACTGCCTAAAACCGTTCCTATTGCAGTTGCAGCTTTTCCAACATATTTAGTTGCAAGCGGATCTTCGTTTAATACAGCATCGGAAAGAACTTTGCTTTTAAGCTGCTTCTTGGGTGATTTAAATTCATTCAGTAAACTTTTTTTACCTTTGTTCAGACCTTTTCTAATATTACGAACAATAGCAGTTCTGCTTGCAGTTAATTCCAATGTGTGCCTATTCGATGAAGTAGCCAACTCGCCTTTTGGTTCTACGAGCATATGCCCTATCTCGCCGGCAAAAAAAGACGATCCGCGGTATAACTTTCCATCAAAAAATAAAGCGCCGCCTATACCTGTACCTACAAACACCACTAAAATATTTTTCGCATCTCTACTTAATTCAAATTTTTTAATACCAAGTCCGGCAAGATTAACATCATTCTCTATCAAAACCTGGATAGAAATATTTTCTTCAAGTGCTTTTTTTATATTAAAATTTTTTATTCCAAGATTTGGAGCATTTCCAATTACTCCGCTATAAGGATTAACAGTACCCGGAACACCCATGCACACAGCTTTGATGTCGTTTTTCTTCAAATTATTTTCTTTTAAGATTTGCTTAACAGAAGCAGCAACAGACCTAACTAAATATTCCGCACCTTTTTCTGTTTCGGTTGGAATTTTTACTCTTGATATTATCTGATTCTGTGAATCAATTAATGCTGATAATATTTTAGTACCCCCTAAATCAACCGAAATAAGGAACTGAGAAGTCATAAAATCTCCATTTATTCCTAATTATTATGTCATCAAACTAAAAAATGAAAGAAAATATTTATAAATTCACGTAGCGATTGAAGTCAATCTGGTAAAAAATAAAGAAAATCAATTTTCTTAAGCAAGATAACAAGTTTTTATTTATCAAAGGAGAAGTAATGTTTATAAATTTTTCTGATATACCGGCTCATCAAAATCTTTTCCTTGATTATTTAGATGAATTTGAAAATGTAGAAAGATTCTACGGGAAAAATTTTAGGGCAACCGATCAATACCTTCCATTCTTTAAACAACTAAGCGAAAAGGACAGACCTAATCGTTTAAGGATATCAGAAATTCTTCAAGCTCAGTATCAAAAACAGAAAGTTTCAAAACAGACTGAACAAAACATTCAAGCACTCGCTTCTGAAAAAACTATTGCTATACTTACAGGGCAGCAGCTTGGTATTTTTGGCGGACCGCTTTATACAATTTACAAATCATTTACTGCAATAAAACTTTGTAACCATTTAAGAGAAAATTATGATGGATTTAACTTTGTTCCGGTCTTCTGGCTTGAAGGCGACGACCATGATTACGTTGAGGTTAGAAATTTTTCGGTTTTAAATAACGAGAACCAAATATTAAATCTTAAATATGATGACGGTCAGCTTGATGAAGTTAATCGCGGTTCAATCGGTGGATTGAAGTTCAGCCAAAATATAGAAAATGTTTTAAACGAATTAACCGGCAATTTACGTGAGACCGAGTTTAAGGCACCTTTGTTGGATTTGATTAAATCCATTTATCAACCGGATAGAACTTTCCTAGAAACATTCCGCGAATTAATGATCCGTTTGTTTGATGAATATGGATTAATTGTATTTAACCCGCTCGATGCCGAAGTACGAAAATTATTAACCCCGGTCTTTTCAAAAGAGATTACTGAATTTGGAGAACATACAGGAGATATTGTAGAACGCAGTGCGGAACTTGAAGATGTTTATCACGCTCAAGTAAAAGTGAAACCGATTAATTTATTTTACCTTGATGAAAAAGAGCGCCTTTCAATAGAACCAACAGATACAGGAGAATACAGACTTAAAGGTAAACGTAAAAAATTTACTAAAGATGAATTGCTTTCACAATTGGATGCTTCACCGGAAAAATTTAGCCCTAATGTTTTACTGCGCCCTATTTGCCAGGATTACCTCTTTCCAACAGCTTTTTATATTGGAGGTCCCGGCGAGATAAGTTATTTCGCACAAGTATCACCGCTTTATAAAATTTATAATCTTGATGAACCATTTATTTATCCACGTTCTTCTGCAACAATTGTTGAAAAAGGTGTGCAAACTATCCTTGAGAAGAACAGTCTTACATACATAGATATTTTTTCTGAGGAAGAAGAATTAATTCAGAAAATACTTGCCGCATCCTCGGATATAAATCTCGAATCACTTTTTCTAAATTCTCAAGAAGAAATTAATTCTTCCTTAAATCAAATTTCCGATAAATTATTTTTTATTGATAAGACACTGGTAGATCTAACTGCAAAATCGAAACAAAGAATTGAGGAAACGATTAACCTCCTGAAATTAAAAGCTGTTGAATCTGAAAAACGGAAATATGAATCAACGATAAGACAAATAAGTAAGGTTAGAAATGTTTTGTATCCTAACAATAATTTGCAAGAGCGTGAGTTAAATTGGATCTATTTTGCAAATAAATATGGAATGGATATTTTTAGGTGGATTTATAACGAATTAGCAATCAATAAATTTGAGCATCAAATATTAGAGTTGTAACCATTTGTCATTCTGAATCTCGACGCAGTCGGGATGAAGAATCTCAAACTAATGATTACACAGATTATTAATCTGCGTTACAAATTGCGGATTAGAAACACCGACACATTCAAAATCATTAACACTTCCGCCATTTTTCATTAACATACTTAAAACACCAAAAGCCATTGCGATACGGTGATCGCCGTAACTTTCAAAAATTGTTTCTTTAGTAGATACATTTCCGCTTAACTCAAAACCATCTTCAAACTCAACAACTATCAAACCAGCTTTTCTAAAGTTATTGCAGAGCGATTTAATCCGGTCCGACTCTTTTACTCTAAGCTCTTTGGCATTATTAATTCTGAAATTTCCTTCTGCAAAGATTCCGGCAACAGAAAGAATTGGTATCTCATCTATAATATTTGGAATAATTGTTTTAGGTATTGAAACATTTTTTAATTTACTTGAATAAACTCGAATGTCACCGATCTTCTCCCCTTTTTCTTCCTTCTCATTTGCAATTTCAATCTTTCCACCCATTTGCAGAAGTATATTTATTACTCCGGTTCTTGTTTCGTTCATTGAAACGTTTTTAATAATTAACTCGGAATTATTTGTGAGTAATCCAAGTACAATAAAAAAAGCCGCACTAGAAATATCGGAAGGAACTGTTATCTCAAATGGTTTAGGATAATTATTTCTTGAAGCGTAAATCTTTGTTTCTTCATTTGTAATTTCTGTTTTAAGATTTAATAGTTTTTCTGTGTGATTTCTTGTCGGTGTTTGTTCGATAAAAACAGATTCTTCATCAAGATGAATCGCACACAAGATCATTGCACTCTTAACTTGAGCACTAGCAATTTGTAACCGGTAGTTAATTGGTTTAATCAAAGATGGTTTGATGAGAATCGGTAGAGTTCCATTTTCATTCGCAGAAATATCAGCGCCCATTAATCTTAGCGGCTCAACAATTCTTTTCATCGGTCTTTGAGATAACGATTCATCTCCTGTTATAACTGATTCAAAATCCTGTGCAGATAATATTCCGCTAATCAAACGGGCGGTAGTTCCGGAATTACCTGAATACAAATCAGATTTAGGTTTTGAAAATCCCTTAAATCCTTTCCCAATAACTTTTATATGACTATCGGCGATTTCAAATTTACAACCGAGTTTTTCAAAACAATTAATAGTAGAACGTACATCTTCCGAACCGGAACAATTACGAATTACCGAGATCCCCTCTGCCATCGCTGCAAACATAACTGCCCGGTGAGAAATTGATTTATCTCCGCGTAAAAACAATTCTCCTTTAATACTATCAATGTTTTCAAATTTTTGAATCACTTCTCACACCACTTATCAATTAATTGGTCAAGTTCTTCTTTAGACAGTTCACTTTTTTTATACATTCCCTTTATGACCCTCTGCCGTTGTGCTTCATATAAAGTAACTGCTGCGGCAACCGAGACATTCAAGCTTTGTATCATTCCGCTCATTGGTATGTAAAAAGTTTCATCGGATAATTTTTCTGCTTCCGGCGATACTCCCCGTTTTTCATTCCCAAATACTAACGCAATTTTTTTAGTAAGGTCAATGTCATAAATATTTTTTGCGTCTTTATTGAGCATGCTTGCATATATCTTAAATCCTTGATTGTGGAGTTCATCATAACAAATTTTTGTATCATTAAATTTTTCCACTTCGATCCATTTGTTGGCAGATGAAGAAGAAGTTTTACTGATTCGCGGGAATGATTCAAACGTGTAAAGTAAACTTAATTTAGGAACACCGACTGCATCGCAAGTTCTAAATATTGCGCTGACATTGTGAGGATCGTGAATATTCTCCATTACCATACGTAATGAAAATTGTCTAGCTGCGGCTGTATCAATGATTTTTTGTAACCGTTCGTCTGTCTTAAACTTTCTCATCACTTATCAAAGACAAGTTTATAAACAGTAAGAGGATGTTCTTTGCGTGCTCTATCAATTATCATTTTTTGATTTGATGAACTTTGTAGATAATATTTCAACAGTTCGACAGTTTTATTAATTGCTTCTTCTTCACTATGCGCCCAGCTTTCGCATCCTTTAATTGAAGGAACCTCTGCAGTGAAACCATCATCTGTTTGTATTACGTTAAGATCTAAAACCAATATATTCCTCTCTATCTCTGTAATTCTGATCCCGATTCATCGGGAAAAGAATCTCTAAACTAATGAAGTTAGAGATTCTTCGTCGTTTCACTCCTCAGAATTAAAGATTAATATCCTGCACCAGCAGAAGCTGAACCGCCAACTATTTTTACACTTGCACTTGCACCGATCCTATCGGCACCGCTTGCGATCATTAACTTTGCGTCTTCCGTGGTTCTTATTCCTCCGCTTGCTTTTACACCAACAGCAGAACCAACTACATACCGCATTAAGGCAACATCGCCTGCAGTTGCACCGCCTTTACTAAATCCGGTTGATGTTTTAACAAAATCTGCTTTTGCTTCTTTGGCAAGAATACATGCTTTAATTTTTTCTTCATCGGTCAGTATTGCAGATTCAATAATTACTTTACAAACCGCCCCGAATTTTTTTGCTGCAAGTACAATTTGATTGATATCGTTGAATACATATTCATTCTCACCTTGCTTAAGCATACCGATATTAATTACCATATCAATTTCTTGAGCACCGTTTTTAAGAGCTTGCTCTGCTTCAAAACGTTTTGTTTCAGTTGTTGTTGCCCCTAACGGAAATCCAATAACAGTACAGACTTTTACTTTAGATCCGCTTAATAAATCTTTACACATCTGAACATAAGAAGGATTAATGCAGACTGAAGCAAAATTATAAGTCCTTGCTTCTTCACAAAGTGTTTTTATTTCTTTCGGAGTAGCATCCGGTTTTAATAAAGTATGATCAATCATCCGCGCAACTTCTTGATCTATATGTTCGCCAACTCCAATGCTGGCAGCAATTCTTTCAGCGCCATTGCTTATAATATTTTTTACCGCCGTCGGCTGATCAATTACATTACGTTCCCAGCCGGCACAAGTTCCGCCCGCACAATAAAAATCTTGAAGGGATTTTTCAATTAAAACTTGCGAGACAACTTTTTCGATTAAATTACTCATCGTTTATGTTAACTTTTGTTTTGTAATCTTAATGTATGCAAGAAAAGTATTTTGAAGCAACATAGCAATAGTCATTGGTCCAACCCCGCCCGGCACCGGCGTAATAAAAGATGCTTTTTTCGAAACATTTTCAAAATCAACATCTCCAACTATTTTATATCCTTTGGGCGATGATGAATCTTCAACGCGATTTATACCGACATCAATAACTGCAACACCTTCTTTAACCATATCTGCAGTAATGAAATTAGGTTTACCAATCGCTGCGATTAATATATCGGCATCCTTCGTAAATCGTTTTAGATCTTTCGATGCTGAATGACAAACAGTAACTATCGCATTAGCGCCGTCTTTTTTCTGAAGCAGCATATTAGCAACCGGTTTACCTACTATATTACTTCTTCCAACAACAACAACATGTTTGCCGCTTGTTTCAATTTTATACCGCTTGATAAGTTCTAATATTCCGTTTGGCGTGCAAGGATAAAATGTATCTTTACCTATTACAAGTCTTCCAACATTTATAGGATGAAACCCATCAACATCTTTTTCGGGTAGAATTCTTTCTATCACTTTATCTTCATTAATATGTTTTGGAAGTGGAAGCTGAACAAGTATTCCATGATAATCATCATTAGTGTTATAATGATCTATTAATTCAAGAAGGTGTTCTTCGGTTGTTTCAGCAGGAAGTTTTTCAATTTTGGAGAGCATCCCGATTTCATTGCATGCTTTACTTTTTGAAGTAACATAAGATTGAGAAGCCGGGTTATCACCTACCAAAATTGTAACCAAACCCGGGACTCTGATGTTAAGAGATTTGAGCCAGGAAACTTTTTCCTTCAGCTCAGCTCTAATTTCTAACGCAATTTTTTTACCGTCAATAATTGTTGCCATTTTTTTTAGTCTTTAGCTATTAGCTTTTAGCAGTTAGCTTTTAAAAAATGAAACCATAACTCTACATTTCTTATCCAGAATCCAGTATCCAGAATCCAGAATCATTCTTTCTTCTTATCAAATTCCGGAAGAAATATTCTTTCTATCTCCAAAGTCTTTCCGGTAGTTGAATCAACTTTTAAAAATAATCCTGTTAGATGAACATTATCCGTTGCCGTCTGATATTTCTGCGGTGTTTGATATAAAAACCGGTTGATCGCAGCATCGGTCTTCATTCCAATTACCGAATCATACGGTCCGGTCATTCCGCAATCTGTTATATAACCGGTTCCGTTCGGAAATATTCTTTCATCCGATGTTTGAACGTGTGTGTGTGTTCCGATAACAGCAGAAACTTTCCCATCAAGAAAATAAGCAAGCGCAATTTTTTCTGCTGTTGCTTCAGCGTGCATATCAACAATAATTACTTTTGTTTCTTGTTTTATTTTTGCTAGTACCCATTCAGCAGTGCGGAAAGGACAATCAATCGTAGCCATATAAGCGCGGCCTTGTAAATTTAGAACAGCAACTTTTCCCATATTGCTTTCAAAAATATGATAACCGTTTCCGTGAGTTCCCTTTGGATAGTTTTGCGGACGGAGAACACGCGAATCTTTCTTTAAATATTCCTGAGATTGATGTTTGTCCCACGTATGATTGCCGCCCGTTATAACATTTACGCCAAGATCGAATAATAATTTTGCTTCTTTCTCTGTGCATCCTTTACCATCGGAAGCATTTTCACCGTTTGCAATGATAACATCTGCTTTGTATTTTTTTTGAAGTCCTGGAAGTAACATTTGCACAATGTTAAGTCCCGGTTCGCCAATAATATCGCCTATGAAAAGTATGTTGATTGTCATTTAATCTCTTTCTTTGTTGCAATATACCTATACGGTGGTTGTTTTTATTTTATGAGTCCAAAACTCCATCCGTTGTCTTTAAGGAAAGCTTCAAGATTCATATGTGGCACTTTGAATTCACGACAAACTGCCGGGATTCTTTTTGAAGATGAAATTTTTTCCTGGCTTACAACATATACCAATGTGTTCTGCCCAAACAAAGTAACTTCTTCCATTTTTTCAATTGCCAGAGCAACTATCCAGGGGTCTGCCTGATCCTTCTCATTTTCAGAGTCAATGAGGGTTGGAAATTTCTCAAGAATTTTTGTAGTAAGTTCAACTTGCTTGTCGGTAATTCCGAAAAAATATTCCTTTCTATCTTTTATCCATTTTGCAATAAAGTCAGGGTTTTCTCTTTCCGGATTAAATTCCTCATAAACAAATTCATGAGAAATTATTTTCCCAGCGTTAAAAAGCTTTTCTAGTTCTTGCCAAACATTTGGTATTGGAACATAATTATGAATTCTGTTCAAAGAAATAAAAATGCTTGAATCAAAGCAATATATTTTTTCCTGATCGCTACTCATTGCTTGTTATGTAATTAAAACCCATTCCAAGAGCATCGGATGCGGTTGTGTAATCAATTTTGTTATTATAAACCGCTTCTAAAATAAGATTGTAAAATTTATCGCCCCTTACACTTTTACTTAAAACAGGCGGCGCAGGTGCACCAGGTTTTTTGTTCTTTTTGGTCGGTGGTAGTTGTTCTTTGAGTATTTTCAGAAAACCAAAAAAATCTTTTTTGTTGATAAATTCTCTTTCAAAATTTCTTCTCAAATAAACTTCACGGCTTACTTTAAATCGTCTTGCCAATTCAGTAAGGTCTTTTATATCTTCAATGGGATAAACATTGGTATCGGGAATAAGAAATTTTCCCGCAAAATCGTTGCACTCAAATTCAATGTCTTGTTTTGCACTTGTAATATCAGGAAGGCAAATACCGGATTGGTGTTTGAAAATGTGAGCCAATTCATGAAATAGTGTAAAAATTCTGCGTGGTTTGAAAGTGTCGGAATTTATAACTATTGCATAAGGCGGTTTATCACCTGCATAACAAAAGCCGTCTAATTCTTTTTCGGGCATAGAAAACTGGAAAACAAAAATGCCCAGTTGCTGTTCTATGCTGTTTCTCCATTTTTTAAAGGCATCGTCATATCCGCCAAACTTCTGTTGTTCGTCAATGGTAATTTTAAGTTTTCCCCTTAACCATTCTGTAATTTTTCCATCAAATACTTTTGTTTCTTTTTTCAAAAAACTTTTAATCTCGTTTTGCCAACTGTATTGATTTGTCCAAAATTCTTCTCCTAAAATTTCTCTTGCCAGTTCAAGATATTTATGTGCCCGTCTCATTGCCAAAAGGGTGTCGGGAGATAGACCAGCGTGGCTGAGAGCAAGGTTTCTATAGTCCTTTGGCTTTTTTATTTTTGGCGGCGGGGCGGTTAATAGGAATACTGCTAATTGCCTTTTATAATAATTGGCAATGCTTTTCAGGATACCTAGAGGGATTTCGTTTCCATTAATTTCCCAGTTAGAATATCTTTCCGTTGGAATATGCAACTTGGTGGCAATTTCTTCGGGCTTATAGCCCGCTTCTTCTCTTGCCCATTGCAAAACCTGCGGTTTAACCTGTATTTTTATTGTTGGTGGCATTCTGTTTCTTTTTGCTATACAAATATACGACTAAATCCTTTTTTACTATGTCAAAAGTATCTTTTCAATTTCTTCACTCGCTTTTTTCAATTCTTCTTTTGTTTTGTCCTTCAATTGCTGTGCTTGTTTTCTGATGTCAGTAATATGCTCGGCAATTTCACATAACGTTTGTGTGTGGTTGTACTTATCTTGTGGTGAACGTGTTCGAGTTTTCCAGTTCCTCTGTGCAGGATTGCAATACATGCACAGCGTGTTGAAAGTTTTGTTTCTTATTCACGACTTGCTAACAAACTCTGAATAATAAGCATAGCAAGAAATAACACCGACGATTTTAAAATTTCAAAAGCCGCATGTGATGAAAACCATTCTATAGCAACACTTATATTTGGTTCTTTAGCAAAAAGAAAATAAAGAAAAAAGAAGACAAAAATTATAAAAGTAGCTACGAACCAAAGAAGCATATTGTTCTTCATATTATTGATGAATCTTCCAAGAAAAGAATTAGAAATGACTTTGGACGTAGATAACTTAAGCTTATTTGTCAGTCTTGGTTTCCAGACAAAATGAATCCACAGCCAACTGCTTTGAGGCAGCCCGTTCCGAGTCTTGCTTTCCTTAATCCGATGTATTTTGTCTTTCCATTTTACCTTGTGGGGAGGTGTAATGCTAGTCAGACCTTCAAAATCATACGTTCTTTTCCCGTTTCGTATAGCTTTAATTCTGAAACCGGTTCCATCACCGCAGAACAGAGTTAAATCGTGTCTCCACAAATACTTAAAATGATTCTGTATGCTCACAAATTGGGCATTATCTTCTTCGCTCTTTATTATAGACATTGGATAGTGTAAAGAAACCACATCTTCCCAACTACTCTTGTCATTTGGAATTCCATTTTGAATGTTCTCGTTCTCTTGATTCTTCTCCTCATTTTGAAGCATTCCATATAAATAGGCATCACACAAGGCAATATTATCATTAATAATAAGTACACAAATTGGTGTGGGCATAACTGTAAATCGAATATGGATAGAATGCCTCTCTTTTTCCCAAGTAGCTAAATCATGCCCAGCACTATTGGCTCTTTTCAAAATGTCCTTGATTATTTGGAGGGATGCTTCCTGAGACTTGTAGATCGACCCTTTTTTTAGATCATAAAAGTTTATGGGTTTTGTATAATGATAATCGTATTTAGTCCCATCTTTAATATTATTCCAATTGTCTGAATCTTCTGCATTAATTAGACATACAGGAAAATCTGAATAGACATATGCAAAACAGAACCGTACTTTAAGATAATATCCCTCCCGAATTAATTTATTCAGAGTTGAGGGGGCAAAAAGGTTCTTAAAATTCTTCTCTACTAATTTCTTAGCTTTGCTTACCTCCGGTTTGGATGAAGCTCCCCTAGCATACGTCTCATTTCCTAATAAAGTATTTGAAGCAATACCACAATAGGTTATTTGTATACGGTTTATTTTTCCCCCACTTTCATCTCTTTTCAACTCATTGATGGAATTTTCCATCAATGTCTTCAATTCGAGTTGTTCAGATAGGAACTGAAGGTAATTCAGATCAAAGCGGTCAGGATAGATTGTTGCCATAATTTAGTTTACCAGATTTTGTACTCTCCAATTTCCGCTGGAACAATGAGAGGCTATTCGAGCATTCGACAATACTATCTTAATTGTATTGATTGTCAACTGTATATAACACCACTCAATTGTGCACAACTAGTATAAGAACCCAATATGTCTATTAGCCATTTTTAACACAGCTGTAATAACGCTACATCTTCATTGATTTTACTTTAATAATCTTATTCTCTTTTGCGCTTCCAATATGTTTTAATTTTCTCTTACTGTCAATATAGTTTGCTCATAATCTTAATATTGTTCACTAACACCTAATGCTTATCATTCACACACATAAGTTTCTGAAAATAATAATGCAACTTTTACCCTTTCTTGGCTCCTTTCATTTTTAGAAACATCTGTTTTCTTTTAAATACAAGACGGTTTTTGTCATAGTAGGTTTCGCACCATTTTCCCTTTTCATCTAGTGGATTGCTAAAGCCGGCATGTGAGAATTCATGTGTCGAGTTTTCTTCATCTTTTAATTTCTGCAAGTAGCGCGGCATAAAATGGTCAAACATTCTTGAAAATTCTGTGAAGTAAATATCTGCTACTCTTTTATCACCTTTTATGATGAGCATGTTTTCATCGTTTTTGGTGAGAGATTCGTCGCTGAAGTTAGCTGAGCCTGATACAACCACTGGAGAAGCACTAAGCGGATCGATAATAAAAAATTTATTGTGCACGTATAAAGTGCTAGCTCCCGTAGTTGCTTTACTAGTCATTTCAACCACCCAGTTTTCAATAGCTGTATTCAGAACGGCTCCTTGTGTTTTTATCACATCGCGGTCATTTGTAATTACTTTATTTTTATCCCCTCCTTTGTCGGTAATAATAAAGCGCAGATACCCACGGTCTTCAGCATAGAAATCTTTAAATATTTTCTCGATATTGAAAGGATAAATAATACAAACAGCATCATTAGCGCTATCCATTAGTTTTACATACTCGGCTAACATTGCATCAGTATTACGTGGGCTGAAAATTACTTTCGTCCCTATTGTAAGATTTGCCCCATCTATATCTTTCTGAATGCCTTCTGTTTTGGAAGTGAAATCTGCTTTTGAAGGATTTTGTGAAAGCATATTCCAATACTCTAAATATTTACTAGCGATTATATCATTTTTAATCCAGTGCCCAGTGTTGCTGTGTCCAAAAATACCTCTGATTGTAATGTTAGTAGAACCAGACCAAACCTGAACCGGATTATCATTTTCTAGGAGTATCATAAATTTATTGTGAGGCTGTGCCACTTGATAATCACGCTTTATGCTTACCGACTTTAACCCTGCTTTCTTTATCTCTCTTTCATTGGCGGTTATTTGATCGGGACGGGCACTGTAAACAATTTCCACTTTTGCACCATTATTCTGAGCTTCTTTTAAAACATCTAAAAAAGGAGCGTAATCTAATTCATAAAAAGCCCCAAGCAATTTGTATTTACTACTTTTAGCTTGAGCCACAAATTTCAATAAACCCTCTGTAAATAATTCTCTTCCTAAAATAGCGAAAGCTTTCTCCTTGTCTGATTTTGGCAGGGTATTTATCTTTTTCTTGGCAAACTGTTTAGCATATGCTTGACATCCGGTTACACCAAAATTGAAAAATACCGAGTGTTCGCCATCATTTAATTGCTCAGTGGTTACTTTCAAAGTAGTCATGTATTTTGGATTCATGTTATCCCAAGTACCAAACATAGCTTCGAAAGTATATGTGTATGTTTTTCCCGGATCGGCTGTGTAGTCTTTCCATAAAAACGTTTGTAGAGGTGATAACTTTTGAACTGGGTTATCGGGGTTATCAGAAGCAAAACGCTTGGAACCATTTAATAAAACGGGTTGGGCATTTCCTTCTTTTCGGCTTATTTTAAAACCCATAAAACCCTTACCAATAACTTTTGTTTTACTAATTTCTAATGCCAATAGCACTGTTTGTGTGCCAGCTACAGCGTAGGCTTTTAATTCATTGTCGGTGTTGAAGTATCGCATATCAATTTATTTTATTAATTGGTATTCTGTATAATAATTGCTAACTAGTATAACAACACAATATGGCGGTTAACAGTATTTAACAGTTGTAACAACGCCATCATCTTTATTAATTTTATTTTAATAATCTTATTTTTCTTTGCGCTTCCAATATGTTTTAATTTTCTTTTACTGTCAATATCGTTTGCTCATAATCTTTATATTATTCACTGACACCTAATGCTTGTCAATCACACACATAAGTCTCTAGATACAAATAAATATGGTAGAAACTATTTTGTATTTGCGGTGATCTTTTCCATTTGTTTTACTCATTTACTTGTCGCTTGTTAGAGTTCCTTCGACTGACTTAAATATATTAATAGCCAATCCTAAAAGTAATCTGGTATCTTCAGCAAAATTAATATCGTTTTGACCAAATGAATATGTTGCAAGTACTTTCATATCCGACCCGGGAACTTCGTAGCCAAGAGTAACATTAAACCGGCTGATAAAATCGTTCACATTATTCTTCTCTTTAAATTTTTTACCAAAAGTATATCCGAAATTACCTTCTACAAGAAGACTATAGTTCTCCATAACCGGTATATAATAATAAATTTCAGCGCCGATCTTTCCGCCTTTTTGTAATGCATCAGGTTTGGTGTTGTCATTAATTTCATCCCAATACTCGGCTCCAAACTTAAAAACCGGATTAAGCCGTAACCTATCAGAACATCCAAAAGTTAGATCAATAAAATTGGGTAACAGTGTAGTGTAATAAATGCTGGCGTTCAATCTCGATTTGCGAAATGTTTGGTTCCCCTCAATCCCGAAATAACCTCTTATCTCCCCGGTCTCAAACGGTTTTTCCTTTTCAAGACCAAAGACTTGTCCAACTGTAAGAGGAAATAAATGAATTTCTGAAATGGGATCATTCTTATCAGAACTTACATAACCTTTTGCAGCAAATCTCCACCACGCTACACTTTCTACAGGTGTTCCATAATAACTGAAACTCAATGCAAATACCCTTCTACTGGAATCAGCCACGTCGGCTTTCATCCCGAAATCAATTTCGTTTTGGTAAAGAGTTTGTGCACCTCCTCTAGCGGTAATTAATCTTTTCCTGTTCTCCTCCGATAAAAATATTTTTTTGAGTGTTGCTTTCTTTAATACTTCCGGAGTAATTACTAAAAAGTCGCCGCTTGAAAGTTTTATTTTAATTTGATCACTTATAAAAATGTAATTTGTTTGATTTGAAAGCGCATCAATTAAATCAGCCTTAGTTTTATTATCTGTCATTTGAATAATATATAAACCTGCACCAATTGAACTATGGTCAAGTTCAAAAGCAATTTTATCATCAGCATCCCGAATCTCAAACCTTGGTAAACTATTTTTATCAAGAGCAAACGCCTCCCGGTCAATATTGATTCCATCTGGCATAGCGTTTTTTAGATTAATATCAAATGCAACACCCGTAAAGGCGCTGGTTGACCCAACGATCACCCTTACTTGTATCTTCTCAACCGGAACTATAATCTCCTTTGCATAAACCGGTATTAACGAAATCATGAACAATGTCAAAGTGAGAATAAAAACATTAATATATTTTTTCATAATAATTCTCCTATGTTATTTGTATATGAATTATTCAAATAAGATCACCATTGTTCTCTTTCATATTTGGATCCGGCTCACCCAAGAAAACAGAATTTTCATACACATAGTCTGTAAAATTGCCCAGTGTTGAGAATTGAGTAAGCATTCCCTCATTGAGTACAATCCGGCTTCCTTTTTTTCTAATACAAGCTGCAACCATGTTGATAAAAATTGTTTTGTGTAAGTCATGCCAATGATTAAATGTAAATGCTTCGATATTACTTGAATTGCTGAAGTCAGCAATACTATCAAGTGATGTCGTAACACACTTCTTTGCATCTGAACGATTGATAGCAGGCATTTTTATACCCTCCTATAAAAATTTAAATTTATTCTTAATCTATAAATCAGTTTAGAAATTTTACTAAGTCAGCTTTCCTCCCCGTTCTTCTCCTTTTGTTACAAACATTGTCTTGAATAACTCGCCAAGCTTGTTTGTAGCTTGATCAGTAAACATTCCAACTAGTGTACTTACTGCAACGATGCCGTACAAATTAGCCGAATCGCTTGTTGCGCTGCCCGAGAATAATCCAGCCCGAACAACTAGATAAAAGATCAATGAAACCATTCCGCCAAGTATCGGTCTGCCAAAGTACCAGAGACTCCATGAACGGAATAATCTTCTTTGTCCGCGAAAATCCATTAACGATGATAAACCGTGTGTAGCTCCTCCGAGAATACCGAACAACAAACTTAGAATCAGCAACCTTATACCCAATTCGCTGCTCTCTTTTTTGTCTGCTTCCTCTTTTACTGCCAAGGATTGTTTTGAGGAATCCGTTATTGCTTTATTAGTCAATGAATCCGGAACGACAACAGCTACATTTGTCGTGTCTTTTTGTATATTGCTTTTATCGGTACTCTTTATAGGTTCCGTAGGCCAGATCGTTATTGCAATTACAATAGCGGCTATCCCGGTAACAACATTCCATGCGGTTAGTAATCTGTGAAATAAAGGTCGCATAGCTCCAATCTCCTCAGTAACAAATTTTGAATCATCCCCTTCTTTCAATTTTAGATTATCGGGAGGTGTTTGTTGATTGTCTGCCATAGTTTACTCTCCTTCTTTTTGTTTTAACTGCTGTTTATTTGTGAATATTAAATTCCTTATAAAATCATAATTGACTAAGAGGAAATAGAATTAGTTCTATTACGAAAATATATTTCACAAAAATTGAAGTAGTATTTTTTTCCCCCTCGAGAGTCTTTAACAGGACGGTATTTTCACTAGAAATGAATTTTGTATACTAAACTAAATTATTCCTTCCGAGGTTGGTATCAAAGTAACGAAATATTTAGAGCGTATCAAGATAAATTGTATAAGCTGGAAATCGATAAATAAACAGCCATCATTAGAAATTACAAAATATATCATCGGTTAATCTATTTTGCTTAAATTTATTTTGTAAAACAAGATGATTAATGGAAGAAAATAAATTAACAGAAATGCCTTTTGAAGAAGCAGAGTATTCTGTTTTCGATTTTGAAACAACCGGAACTTCTGCTCTTCGCGATAAAGTTATCGAGATCGGGATTGTTAAAATTCAAAATGGAAAAATTGTAGATACATTTTCTTCATTCATCAATCCGGGAAGACCGGTTCCGTTTTATATTACACAGATGACCGGAATTACTACTACTGATGTTCAAGACGCACCATATTTTGATGAAGTGTTTCCGCAGATAAAAGAGTTCATCGGTGATACAATCTTAACTGCTCACAACCTCAGTTTTGATTATTCATTTCTCAAACATGAATGTTTGAATCAAGAATTAGAGGTTCCGGTTAATAATGCAATCTGCACACTTCGTCTTGCAAGAAGAATGTTTCCCAACTTTCCGAGCAAGTCGCTTGGTAATCTTGTTAAGCAATTAAAAATAAGACATAGAGATGTTCACCGCGGGCTTGGCGATGCAACCGCAACCGCCAAAATTTTATTAAGAATGTTTCGGCAGCTTCGCGATGAGCATGATATTGATACTGTTTCGGACTTAATTAGTTTTCAAAAACATTCTGCATCAACACAACCCTATAGAATTATTAAGAAGAAACTTCTTGATGATGTTGTGAATATTCCCGGAGAGCCCGGTGTTTATTTCTTTAAGAATTCTAAAGAAGAAATAATTTATATAGGGAAAGCAAAGTCGCTAAAAGAAAGATTAAGAAATTATTTTATGAGCACTGCAATGCGGAAGTCAAAAGAGATTGTCCGCAAAGCATCCGGGTTGGGTTATCAAACTACTAATACCGAACTGACAGCACTTTTAGCTGAAGCCGAGTTGATCAAAAAACATTTGCCAAAGCAGAACAAAATGCTGAAGAAATATCCAAGGAGTTATTTTATAAAAATTCATTTAACTCATAATTTTCCCTCTGTTGAGGTTTCATCAACGATCAATTTTGACGGCAATAATTATTTTGGTCCGTATCCTAATCGAGATACAGCCAACTCACTTAAAGAAATTATTGATAAAACTTTTTTGCTGCGTGAATGTTCCGACAAAGAATTTAATAAAAAGCGTAGATGCTACCTTGCAGATATTGATCGCTGCTACGCACCTTGTACCGAATCTGATATTAAACCACATTATTCTGAAGAACTAGAGCGCGTTAATGATTTCTTAAGCGGGAATAATCAATCGGCTGTTGATCGGTTACTAAACAGAATGAAAGAACTGAGCGCTAAACAAAAATATGAAGAAGCCGGACAGATAAGAGATGTAGTAAATTCAATTTTGAATCAATTAAATAAATCATCAATACTTGCGGAACCGATCAACAAAGCAAATGTTTTGATAGAAATTCTTGGCTCAAGAAAAAATGATTACATGCTTCTACTTGATGGAAAAATGTATTTTAAGAATTACATACTCAATGAGAAAGAACTGTTTGATGATATATTAAATGAGTTTTTTGCAGGAGATATTCAATTAATTAAAGAACTATCCGAAAAAGATTTGGAATATTTAAGGATAGCTTTAAGCTGGCTGGTAAAAAATCGAAATAGAATTAAAGTCCATTACTTGAAGGATTATCAGTCTGTTGAACAACTGGGACAAAATTTTATATTTAATAAATGACCTTGTGCAAATTAAGTTGATCAATAACCACGACGTTTAGAGACTGTGTTATTATTGTATAGCGAAATTTATTTCGCTCATAAATGTTGTGAAAATATTATTTTTTCCGCAATCAGCGAGATGAATCTCGCTTTACAATTAACATTTTCACACAAACTCTAAAGCTCGTAGCTATTCAAATGTATATTCTTGCGTATCGTGAGTAAGTAAAAAATTATGTTAATGCAAAATTGATAATTAGGTATTGGGCAATTAGAGCGGTTATAATTATAATGATTGTGTATATGATAATATGACGAATTGATTTCTTGGTAAAAGTTAATGTAGAACGGAATCCCCTCCAGCCGCATTCTTTACAGCGATATGTTTTGAAAAAAGTAACTCTGCGAACGATCTGTTCAAACATACTCTTTGCACGAGAACGGTGAAGTGAGCCAACAGATTTACATTGCGGACATCTGCCAAATTGCGGGTTCATGTGGACTAAAACTTTTGGATTTTCAGATACAGTCATAAGCAACCAATATTATTTTTAATCTAGTCTTACAAGTTTATTGTAAAGTTTTTTATTGTTTAGAATATTATAAGCTGCCTCAAATTGATTATCCATCTTTAATGATTCTTTTATTCTGCCCTGTCTTCCATCAATTCTTGCAGCTAATTCCTCACGTATCAGAAATAATATATCGTTTTTATATTTTTCGATCTCGTTTGAGTGGTTGGCATCAATTTGATTTTTTGTTCTATCAAGCTGTTCAAGAAATTTTTGGTCGAGATTCTCTTCTGATGCTGCAGTTTTTAATTGATCAATCAGTTTCTCGGCACGAGATATAAAATCAAAATTTTGACTGTAAAGATAACTCGTAAATTCTTTGAGAAGCATATCAGATGAATATTTTTTTAGATCGCGGTTTTGATTGTTATTAAAAAAATTTGTCGCAAAACGGAAGAACATACCGTCGGCAAGTAATTTTTGGATAAGACCGGAACCGGATTCATTAACAACAATTGTATCAGGCATAATTCCGCCGGCAGAATACACTTTTCGCGAATGATCAGTATAGAATTCATTTTTAATAAGATTCATACCTTTTTCAAAAACTTTATTCTTCTGGGAATAGCTAACCTTCTGAATTGATCTTCCGCTTGGAGTATAATAACGGGCTGTGGTAATCTTTAACGAAGTATTATATGATAACGGAATAATTGTTTGAACTAATCCCTTACCGTAAGAGTTTGCTCCAACTAATACCGCTCTATCGTGATCTTGAATTGCACCGGCAACAATCTCAGATGCCGAAGCCGATGCTTCATCAATGATTACAGCCATTTTTGTTTTGCCTGTTATTGGCTCTTCCCCTGAAGAATAGCTCCGTGTACTTAAACTATCTCTACCTTTAACTGTAACAATTATTTGTCCCTTATCTAAAAATTTTTCGCATACATCAATTGCGGCATCGAGTAATCCGCCAGGATTTCCGCGAAGATCGAGAATAACAGAGCCAATTTCTTTTTGTGATTTAAGTTCCAGCAATGCTTTTTTAATTTCTTCACCGGCAGAGCGGGAAAAGCCACTCAACTTTAAATATGCATTATTAGTTCCTTCAGGAACGAATCCATAATAAGAAAGATTTTTTATTTCAATTTCTTCCCGAACTAAATTAAATACTATCTTCTCATCTCTTCCTTCTCTTATAACAACAACATTAACCGTTGAACCAACGTCTCCTTTTAAGAACTCGCTTAAATTTTCATAATTATCTTTCGTAACGGAAACATTATTAATCTTCTCAATAATATCACCGACTCTCATACCTTGTCTTTGAGCGGAGAATCCTTCAATCAAATCAACAATAGTAATGCTTTCATTTCTAAGACCAACCGTAGCTCCAATTCCGCCGTACTTGCCTTTTGTAATGATCTCAATATCTTTCTGTCCATTTGCATCCAAAAAATTTGTGTAAGGATCAAGCGAAGTCAGCATTCCGTTGATGCCGGAAAGCATAAACTCTTCCGGATTTAATTGATCAACATAATTTATTGTTACCTCTTTATATACTCTTCCGAAGATATCAATGCCTTTATTAATTTGGAAATAGATATCATTATCACGGGTTAAAAAACCGGAGAATAAAATTATTGCAACTATGAGTAATAATATTTTACTTCTTAACTTCATAATGTTTCCTTTCTAATCCTCTAATTTCTTTACTTCATCAATAATAATTTTATGGATCTGTTCTATTGGAAGCTCGCCGTTTATTATTTTGAATCGTTTTTCTTTTTCTGCCATGTAAAGATAGCCGTTCCGTACACGTTTATAAAAATCCATTTTAGAAAGTTCTATCCGGTCTAATTCAATCTGTTTTACTTTAGATTTTCTTTTTATTACTTCATCAATAGAAATATCTAAAAAGAATGTTAAATCAGGGACAGCTTTCCCGATGACAAATTGCTGCAGTTCTTCTACAAATCCAAGATTAATTTTCCTGCCAAACGCTTGATATGCAATTGATGAATCGTGGAAGCGGTCGGAGATCACATAGTAATTTTCATTTAATGCGGGAAGTATAACTTGATTAACAAGCTGTGATCTGCTTGCAGAGAATAATATTAACTCAGTCTCAATAGACATTTCCGAATTTTTTTTATCTAAAAGTATATCCCGGATCTTTTCGGAGATTGATGTACCTCCGGGCTCGCGAATAATTTTTACTTTACTGCCTTTATCAATTAGATAATTCTCAAGGAGCTGCACTTGAGTTGATTTACCGCAAAAGTCGAGTCCTTCAAAGGTTATAAACATTTTTTAATACTGTTTAATTATGTATTCTAGTTTTTTAGGTTGTGTTATTGTTAAAGTAGTGAATTGCGGAATTTCTACAATTGGTTCTATAGTATTTCCGTTTTCTTTCAATGCTGTCCAGAAATCAACATAAACAATTATGCTGTCATTAGTAAGTTTGCCAAGTTTATTTATGCCACCGCGCAATACAACATTTATTTTAGCAGGATAAAGAATTAGTTCTTTATTAGACGGAACATTTCTGGTCTCAATTAAAATAGATTCAAAAGTTTTATCAACTATCTTCTGCACTTCAAATTCTAAGGAACACTCCGTTTTTGGGGTTGTAATACCGCTTGGGACATCAAACGGAAGATCGAGTTTCACATTATCGCTTATATCGGTGAACTCACGGAATTCAGTTTTTAATGTATCTATTTTTTGAAGTAAGTTTGTCGGACCTGAGATTTCAATAGTTTGTGGATTAATAATTACTTTAGATGCCAGACCAAAGCCCTGCTTAAAATCTATTTTCAAATTTTGCACAACCGGCACTCGTTTAGAACCGATTCTTTCAATTTCATATTCGATCTGTGCGGGTGCAATTTCCAAAACTTGAAATGACTCCGCTAACCATGAATTAGCATCAATAAAATTATTTAGATCACTTCTGTATTTACCGGTTCTCCTATGAACAGAAATATTAAATTCAGTATCTCCGCCAAGACTTAATTTGGCTAACTCCCATCCTTTCCCTTTTACCTGCAGATAAACATTATCCACGGAAGTTGATCCAACTGAATAATTTTTGGGCAAGTCCGTAAATTTAATTGTTAACTCAATTGTAGTAATATACACATCAGATAAAGCTACGGCGATCCACAGTACAATTGAAAAAATCGCAATTACTGATATAGTGATAACTTTATTCTTCATACTTAAATATAAAAAAAATCCCGCTTAGCGGGATTAATCTTTAATCTTTTTTAAATGAGACTTAGCGAATCTTCTCAAAGTGTTCTATAAGTTCATCTCTATTAGCTCTCGAGATTTGTCTCCCTTTTATAGGAAAATTATCGAAACTTCTTGCTAAGTGACGAAGCTCATGAACATTCAATTCTGAAAGTTGTTCATTAGTAGGAATCTCTCCTGAAGTTAATTGTTTCTCGTCCTCTACTTTTCCAATTTCTTTTAGTGCTTCTTTACGGAGTGAATCCAGACGTGATGGCGCCGGTGATTCTGATTTCTCTAATCTGGGTCTGCCTCTTCTTTTTAGAGGTACAGTTTCAGTCTCTTCTTTTTCAGTTTCATCGAAGAGAGATTCCTCTTCGACTTTTTCTTCAATAATTTCTTTTACAACTGTTTTTTCTTTAACCGGCTTTTCTTTCTTAACAACTTCTTCCGCTTGAATAGCCGTAGGAATAGATGAAAAATAAATTAGGTCTTCGATTTGATCATCAGGACGCGGGATTACATGTGCGGAAACTAACTGACCAACTCTCTGAGCTGCGGCTGCACCGGCATCAACTGCAGATTTTACGGCTGCGGTTTCACCAATAATTTTTACAGTAACCAAAGCAGCAGTAATTTTTTCTTTACTGACTAATTTTACATTAGCGGCTTTTAACATAGCATCGGCGGCTTCTATAGCGCCAATCAAGCCCTTAGTTTCAATAAGACCTAAAGCAAATTGCATATATTTTTATTTTGCGCGTTTAGGCAGAATCAATTCAACATCACTATGCGGACGTGGAATGACATGGACCGAAACCAATTCTCCAACTCTCTGAGCCGCGGCTGCACCGGCATCTGTTGCAGCTTTAACTGCTCCAACATCTCCGCGAACCATAACGGTTACATAACCGCCGCCGATAGTTTCTTTTCCAATCAATTCTACTTTAGCTGCTTTTACCATAGCATCGGCAGCTTCGATTGCACCGACCAAACCTTTGGTTTCAATCATTCCGAGTGCGTCAAGTGTCATAGATGTGCTCCCTTTTGGTTTTATTACTAATCCAAAATAATTTATAATGTTAAAAATGTCAATCTATTAATCACTTTACAACCAGTTTTACCTTTATTTTTTATCCGTGTTTAAGTAGTCCTCTAAGATCACTGCTGCGGCATTTTTATCTAATAACGATTTATCGCGTCGCTTTTTCTTTGAGCTCACGGTTTGAATGATCCTTTCACGTGCGATTGAAGATGAATATCTCTCATCTATCAATTCGATCTGCAAACCGATTTTATTTTCTAATTCCGTTTTAAATTTTAATACAGAGAGAGAACTTGCCGATTCATCTCCGTTTTCTTTTAACGGATAACCCAGAATTATTTTGATGATATGATATTCTTCAATAACTTTTTTTAACTTCTCTAAAAATTTTGAATCATTCGGAAGTGTTATTAACGGGTAAGCAAAAATATTAAGAGGATCTGTAACAGCAAGACCGATTCTTTTAGAGCCATGATCAATTGCAAGTATTCGTTCTTCGTTCAATATTTTTCCATTGTTATTGATTCTCCGCGTCAAATCTTTCAACTGTATAGATGCCGCGGTTCTTCTTTAACCGCTCGATTAGTTTAGTTAAATGCTCCAAATCTTTTACATAAACCGTTATCGTTCCCTTAAACATTGAATCATTTGTACTAATATTTACAGATTTAATATTCGTGTTCTGATAAGTTGTTATGCTGTTTGAAATATCTTTTAAGATTCCCGGAACATCGTCACCTCTGATACTTAAACCAGCCACAAAGAAAGCTCCATTTGATTTAGGCCAATTAACCGGAACTAAACGCTCTTCATTTGTCTTGATCATATTTATTAAATTCTTGCAATCTTTACGGTGAATTTTTATTCCCTCACCTATCGTAACATAACCGATTACCTGATCACCCGGAATTGGATTACAGCATTTTGCATAAGTGTAAGCAAATCCTTTTGCATCGCCTTCAACAATAATTCCGCCTGCTGTATTACGCGCAATGTTTGCAAATTTATCAAACGCAACTTCTGTTGCTTCTTTTTCTTCTGCTTCTACAGTCGGGTTAAGTATCTCATCCAAATTAATTTTGTCTTGTGCAATTGCCCTGAAAAATTGTCTGTTGTTATCGAATTTAAGTTTACGTACAAGCTTTAAAAGGTCATCTGAAGTAAAAGAGAGTTTTAATTTCTTGATCTTTCTATCCCAAACTTCCTTACCCGAATCAAGAAGTTTTTCTTCTTCCTTGTTCAAATATTTACGGATGTTATTCTTTGCTTTGTGAGTCTGAACGAACTGCAGCCAGCTTTTATTAGGATGCTGATTCTTCGATGTAATGATCTCCACTTGATCGCCGCTGTGAATTACTGTATCAAGTGGAACAATCTTACCATTAACTTTTGCGCCTATACATTTATAACCTACATTGCTATGGATCTCAAATGCAAAATCTACGGGAGTTGAGTTTAATGGTAATCTTCGTAAATCTCCTTTCGGCGTAAAGATGTAGATCTCGTCTTGATATAAATTTAGTTTGAAGCTTGCTAAAATTTCTTTTGTAGCTTCATCTTTGGACGCATGTTCAAAAATATCACGGATCCAGCTTACCCATTCTTCAAGATCTTTATCGTTAGTTGATGTTTTCTCTTTATATTTCCAATGAGCCGCAACACCCCGCTCAGCTATCTCGTGCATCTTCCGTGTTCTGATCTGTACTTCAACTAACTTACCATCCGGACCAATAACAGTTGTATGAATTGATTGATAATTATTTTTCTTGGGAATTGAGATAAAATCTTTGAACCTGTCGGCAATTGGTTTGTAGAGTTGATTGATTATTCCAAGGACATAATAACAATCATTGGTATCATCGCTTTCCAAAATAATTCTGATAGCAAGAAGATCATATATATCTTCGAACGGACGGTTTTGAATTATCATTTTTCTGTAAACACTGTAAAGATGTTTCGGTCTTCCGCCAAGTTCATATTTAATATTATGTTCCTTTAGTTTCTCGGTAATCGGTTTTGAAAATCGTGAGATGAATGATTCTCTCTCTTTGCGTGTATTTTTTATTTTGTTTGCAATATCATCATAAGCTTCTTTATTGAGATACTTGAACGAGAGGTCTTCCATCTCCCATTTCAATATTCCCAAACCGAAACGGTGAGCGAACGGTGCGTAAATTTCCAATGTCTCTTTTGCAATTCTTCTCTGTTTCTGAGGATGGACAAACTCAAGCGTGCGCATGTTGTGAAGACGATCTGCAAACTTTACAAGAATTACACGCACATCCTTTACCATTGAAAGAAGCATCTTGCGGTAATTTTCTGCTTGTGTAATCTCCTGACCCTTGAACACTCCGCCAATTTTAGTAACCCCGTCAACAATTTCCGCAACTTCTTTACTAAATTCTTTTGAAATAAAATCCAGACTGATATCGCTGTCTTCAACTACATCATGAAGAAGTGCGCCTACAACGGAAATATCATCAAGAGGTATTTCGCGTGCAACTATCATCGCTACTTCATACGGATGATTGAAATACGGCTCGCCCGAAGCACGGAAATCATTCTTGTGCGACTCATAGCTCAACTGAAAAGCTTTTTTGATAAGCTCTTCATTAACGGTAGGAAGATTCTTTTTGCAGATCTTCAAGAGATCTTCCAGCATCCGCTGGTGTTTTATGCTAATCGTCAGTTCCATAATTTATAATTCAGCAGCATTTTTTTTCACTTTGAATCGGCGGACATTTTACCGATCCGTAAGAACAGAAAACACAGCAATCTTCTTCTTTTGGTTTTAACATCTTTTTGCAGTTTTCGCACATATAAAAATGCTGGCATGCATTCTCCGGCATTGTTTCTGTTTTTTCAAATCCACAGTAAGGACATTTAATTGTTGATTCAAATATTAAATCCATTTTTATTAACAACCTTTTATCTAAAGTGTTCCAAAATTTCTATCACCCGCATCGCCAAGTCCAGGAAGAATATAGCCCACAGAATTCAACTGCCGATCTAAAGCTGCGGTATAAATTACAATATCGGGATGTTCACTGTTCATTTTTTCAACGCCTTCCGGTGCGGCAATTAAGCAAGCAAGAATACATATCTTGGCGCCTTTATCTTTTAGAGAATTGAACGAAGCTACCGCGCTTCCTCCGGTTGCAAGCATTGGATCTAATACAATTGTAATTGATTCATCTAAATTTTTCGGCGCTTTGTAATAATAATCAATCGGCTTCAATGTTTTCTCATCACGCTGAAGACCGATATGCCCTACTTTAGCATCGGGAATCATTTCCAGAAAAGAACTTACCATACTTAATCCGGCACGTAACACAGGAACAAGAATAACTTGTTTTGAAAATTTATATCCCTTGGTTTTTTCAAGAGGGGTTTCAACTTCAAATTCTGTTAGATCGAACGACTTGCTGATCTCAATTGCGATGGAATGAGAAACACGATCTAACGCAAGACGGAATCCATTCGGATCAGTTTCTTTATCACGAAGTATTGTTACATCCCGTTTTACAAGAGGATTATCTACAATAATTATTTTTTTCATTTAGCACTCTCAATTTTTCTTCCAAGAACCGATAATAGATTTACAAACGGGGAAACCGGCGGCGTGTAATTGTAATTTATTTTTGCCAGCTCCGTTGCTTTAATTTTATTAGAAATAAACGATGCGATCAGATCGCCATAACCAACCGATTCTTTATTTCCTAAAAAATTTGCGCCGAGAATCAGCTTACTGTTTTTATCAAAGATTATCTTACCGAATACATTTTCTGCATCCGGCATTACTTTAACAAGATTTGAAATTACGGCATGAACTTTTCCAATGTTGTGAAAATATTTTTTTGCTTCAACAGAATTTAAGCCGACAGAAACTAAAGTCTTTCCGAAAATTTTTACGGCAATATTTTTCACAACCGGATGAACTTGAGAATTTCCGCCCGCAGCATTCTCTCCTGCAATGTGTCCCGTCTGCTGGGCAATTGTTGCAAGCGGAATAAAATCCGGTTTGCTTGTTAGGCGATTGATAACTTCAATGCAGTCGCCCGCAGCATAAATGTTAGGATCATTAGTTTTCAATTTCTGGTCAACAGTTATTCCGCCATACTTACCAATGTTAAGTTTTGAAGTAACCGCCAAAGTGTTGTTCGGTTCAAATCCGATAGAGAGAAGAACAAGATCATAATCAAGTGTTCTACCTTGTAATTTCATATTTATGAATTTCTGTCCGTCTTGTTTTATTCTATAATCTTTTGCTTCGCCGATAAACTCCACATTATTCTGCTCTAGAAGATCGAGAACCAAATTGCGTGTTTCATCTTCAAGTCCCGGCATTGGAAGATTTTCTTTTTCCAAAATTGTTACCGTGTAACCGAGAGTTTTAAGCGCATCCGCTGTTTCCAGACCGACATAACCCGCACCGATAATTAGAACATTGCGGACATTATTCCGCTCTAAATAATTTTTAATATTAATTAGATCACGAACAGATTTGAGAGTAAAAACATTTGAAAGATTATCCGGCAGTGAAGGAATTGATTTTGCATTTGAGCCGGTGCATAAGATCAGTTTATCGTACGGCTGTTCAAATTTATTTCCGTCCCTAAGATTTTTTACAGTAAGAACTTTTTTATTTCGGTCTATCTTTTCAACAAAGTGAGATGTAAGAACTTTTACGCCTTTTTCTCTTTCGAAGGAATCTGCACTGAAGAAAATAATATCTTCATAATTTTTAATTTCGCCGGAAAGAACATACGGAAGCTCGCACGTGCCCGTGGAAATAAACTCGCCCGCTTCGATCATCAGAACATTTGCATCGGGAGCGGTACGTTTAGCTTTTGCCGCCGCCGCAGGACCAGCAGCATTGCCACCGATTACTATAATATTTTTCTGCACATTTTGTGGATACATAGTTCTTATACGAATTCGTTTGGTATAAATATAATTAATTTAGAATTCACTAACCCCTACAACTCCCCTGTGTCCCCCTCCTTAGTTAAGGAGGGGGAACGAAAGGGGGTGGTCGGTGGTGGACAAAAAACTGATTGACAACAATTCCCTTTTGAGCTATGTTGAATCCAACCGATTGGATAACTTAATTATGCCGAATAACAAAACCGAAAAAAAGTATTTTATAAAAATTTTTTCACTTTCTCTTATCATAACTCTTTCAGCATGTTCTAGCGGAGATTATGTTAATATCACTCCCGTTATTCCCGTTGATCAGTTAATTACTGAGGCGTTAAAAACTTCTCCGCCTATTGAGAAGGGAAAGTTTAAGAAAACTGAGCTTGTTGAATTGGCAAAACTTGATCCAACTATCCGTCTCGATATACGTTACGCAACTACAAATAATTTTCTAAGTACACCTTTATACAGCCAGGCGCGTGCATTTTTGCAGCAACCCGCCGCTGAAGCCGTTGTACGTGTTAATAAAAAATTACTGAGCAAGGGTTACGGATTACTAATACACGATGCATACCGTCCGTGGTATATTACAAAAGTTTTTTGGGATGCTACTCCGGATGATTCGAAAAAATTTGTTGCCGATCCATCCAAAGGTTCACGACATAACCGCGGATGTGCAGTTGATCTTACACTCTTTGATCTTAAAACAGGAAAGCCGGTAGTGATGCCGAGTCTTTACGATGAAATGTCCGAGCGGGCTTATCCAAATTATAACGGTGGAACAAATATGCAAAGAAAACTACGCGACTTACTCCGCACTGAAATGGAAGCCGAAGGATTTACTGTTTACGAATTTGAATGGTGGCATTTTGATTACAATGATTGGAAATATTATTCTATTCAGAATATTAGGTTTGAAGAAATACCATAACCACCCCTTGTATTCCCCTCCTTAAAAAAAAGGAGGGGAAGAATTTAAACCCGTCCCCTCCGTCGGGGGAAACCGGCGTAGCCGGAGGGGTGGGTAAGAAAATGTTTGACAACAATTCCCTTTTACGCTAAGTTGATGTGGTACCAAACACCATTTTTAATACGGGGTACTTTGTTTGGGTAAATGAGAACAAAGAACATAGATACTGCGAAGATTTAAGATTTAAAACCGAATGTGTAAAGGATGATAGATATGCACACACTATTTTTAAATTGTAAGAAATTAGATTGTTTTGTAAGAAATTGGAACGTAGATATGCAACTGCATAGTTTATCCCACATTAACGGGACATATCTACGTTCCTTAACTAATAATTTCATGCAGTATAAGTAATAGTTAGGCATTTTGCAAAACTCTGAGGCAAATTAATATGGTCAATACTGTAGATATTATTAAAGATGAACAAAAAATGCTTAGAAGTGAATTACAACAATTAAAGCATTGTCAACTTCAGTATTTCACTTTTTCTGTTACGGGAACCGCAGCTATTTTTGGTTTCGCATCCCCAAAATTTTTTGAATGGTTTTTAGGTTTTTCTTTTCTAATCCCTTTAACAATAATATTACCTTGTTGGTGGATATTTTTTGATAAAGCTACAACTATTACAAGAATTGTTGGTTACTATAGAGTTCTTGAACGAATTCTTAACTGTTACCCTAATTATAAAGTTAATCATATTGGTTATGAATCGGCACTTGCATTTTATAGAATAGAAGATGATGGAGATGGTCGCAAAAAAATGAATAATTCTCCAAGGTGCAAAAAACTAAAATCAGAACTTTATGGAACTACTAAGACTAAAAATATTCGACATAGATATTGGTTACTAAATTGGTATACCTATTTAATACTTTCCGTAATTTGTTGTTCAATGAGTTTTATAACAATTTATAATCATATTGGTTTTCATTATTTATTATTTATTTCGTTGTTAGCTTTTGCCTTTGTATTATCAACAGCATTCAAAACATTGACAATTCTAAAAAATATTACAAGTGGGGATTATTCGTATAATGAAAATTATATCTTCTGGGAATACATTCTCGAAAATAATCCCTACAATGCGAAAAAATGCCTAACCCGTGGCTCAAGGCGACAGCGTTTTCGCACACGACATTTGTGAAATTATTTGGGTTATTCTCCCGTATAAAGTTGCTTGTGTAGCGTAGTTTGTAAAAGAAAGTTTTGTTCTGATTATAAATTTAATCAACAAATTCGACATTGTAGTTAGGGGCTGCGCCTTAGCCACAACGCCGTTCGCCAGACGCGCTTCGCGCAAACGTCTGGCGAATGTCGGCTTGGTTCTTCCAGCGCTTGCGCGCTGTCGAACTCTCGATTGGAGCGGGACGGACAAGCCGTCCGCTCAATCGAAGCCGACATTATATGCCTAAAAGTATTATGTGTTGGATGGAAGAGATATTATGACGAATAAAAAATATAAAACTGTTCATGATGAAGGTACACTTAGAGCATTAGAAGCTATAGACAGATTAGATAAAACTGGGTCTATATTTTGGGACGAACAACGGACTGATCTTATAAAATTCAGTGAAAAGAGAGAAAAAGAAGCAATATTATTAGCAAGAAACATGAAGGGAATAGAACTTGAAAAAATAGGTAAAGTCGACGAGGCAATTGAATTATATGAAAAGAACATTGAAGAAAATTTTGAAGGTAATCATCCTTATGATAGATTGTCCACAATTTACAGAAAGAACAAAGACATTTTGAATGAAATTAGGGTTTTGGAAAAAGCTATTTATGTTTTTGAAAATATTGTCTATGCACAGCGAGGTGACAGATTACCCAAACTAGAAAAGTTTAGAACTAGATTAGAAAAGGCAAAGAAACTATTATGAAACGAGATATGGATTTAGTACGAGATATTCTTTTAGCAATTGAAGATAATCCAGAACCATTTGGACATAATGATTTAAAAATAGAAGGACGTTCCAACGAAGAGGTAGCATATCATATTAAATTATTATGGCAAGCTGAATTAATTGAAGCATATGATGTGTCTAGTAACAGTGGATTTAGTTGGAAGGCAATGTCTTTAACCTGGAAAGGTCACGAATTTATTGAAGCAGCAAGAAATAATTCGCGTTGGCAAGATGCCAAAAAATATATACTAGAAAAAGGTGGCAGTATAACATTTGATATTTTGAAAGCTGTATTAAGTGAAAGCATTAAGAATGCCATATTTCCTAAAACAGAATTATGAAGAACGCATATAACACGCGTCTCAAGCGGAACGCTGTAGTCGGTCGTGGCATTTGTAGTTAAAGTTGATTTGGTTTTGTCCAGTATTTGCGCAATTGAATTTTGTAATCAATAAATCAGGTTGTTGGTAGCGGACACTTTGTGGCGTCCGCTTAAACGCAACAACGTTAGGCAATCAAAAACAAATGGAGACAAAATGAGCTTGCTATGCAAAATTGGTAGTCATAGCTGGAATTATAATAGTTCACAAGGCCAGATAGTAGGCAGACCTATTTTTAATTTCAGAGCAGAGTTTTAGGGAGTTTCTCACAGGAAAAGAGCACGTTATTCCAATCCAGAAAATATAATTTCATAACATTAAAGATGAGGTTAAAATGAAAAAGTTAATTTCCACATTATTCCTGATGTCTTTTTTATTCGTCGGTTGTGCCCCCTCCTTAGAGCAATTAAATGGTAAGTACGATGACAAACCTTTTCAGATATACACATCCAAGAGCAAAGATGCCGTATGGGAAAAAATAATTGAGTTTTTTGCAACAAAAGGAATTTCCATAAAATTGATTGACAGACAAAGTGGGTTGATTATTTCTGAAAAGACTTCCTTCATAAATAGTTATACTTATGAAGATAAAAATGGAAATCCAATTGATCCAAAAGCCTTTGTCGTATGTGGGAAGTATGTAAATATGTATAAAGTTATGATTAATCCAGAGACTGTTACAGGGGAATGGAATATCAGGATTGTTACAGAAAACGAAAAAACTCTTATAAATATCAACCTACTGAACCTTAATTGTTCGTTTAGTACAATTAGCTGGTCAGGAAAATCGTTAAGGAATTTTGAAAAAATAATTGCTGACTATATTAAATAACGACTTCACTTGTAAGGGAGTAGCTCCCAGTTATCGGGCTAAAGAAACGGCTTAAAAAAGATTTTACTTCTGTAAGCTTTACATTACAGAAGTAGAAATTAGATCATAATGGAAGGGAAAATTAACAAATGGTTATTGCCAGTAATTTGTTCTTACTTTAATGAAATATTTAACACACTATACTAAATTAAATACTTTATTGAACTACATCTTGGATGAAAACAAACTTCTTTTGAATAATATCTCAAAAACGAATGACCCTTTTGAATATACAAAACGTTTGTCTTCTGTAGGAGGTTCTAAGGATTATGGTCGCAAGGTTACTAGCAAAGCACTTCGGATGATAAGTGATATTATTGAAAAGAATATTAGAGTTGGTTGTTTTGTTTCTGAAAGTGTTGTTGAGTCAAATGATTTTACTAATCTAAAATCAATTGTTAACGCTCCAATGTGGGCATATTATGGAGATAATCATAACGGGGCAGCAATAGTTTTTGATAAAGAATTGCTTATTAAATCTTGTGAAAATCTTATTAACTATGAATGGGCAATTCATTCTGATTCTATAACGTATAATGAATATTTACAATTTCTAAATAAGCATCCAAATAATTTGTATCTGGATGACGTTGATATAGACAGTGATATTTCAATTGCAGAAAGTATTTTCAAAAGAGCAAATAAATTTTGGTTCAACAAAGACCCTAAATGGTCGTTTGAAGAAGAATACAGAATTATGATTTTTACAGAATCTGAAAACCAATCAAAAATAGATTTATCAAATTGTATTAAGGCAATAGTTCTTGGCAATAAAGTTTCTGATTTCTTCATTAATGCTATTGAAAAATCCTTAAAGCCAATGGGAATAAAATGTCTACGAATATCATTTGATTATTCTTTGAATATGATTGTCGGTAAAGTTGCCTAACCAGCTTTTTCACCCGACCGCGTTTTCATTGCAGCGTTAGTAAGGTTATTGGGTGAGTTTGACAAAGTTAGCATTGAAGTAAGTTTATTTTATTAAATAAATTAGTTAAAAAATATTGGCAGTAGCTTTTCAGTTCGGCATTTGTACAATTACAAAATTGCGTTCACAAAACTAAGTTGCTCTTTAAGGTAGGCTACAATAAAATATCTTTTCAAAACAACAAATCAGAAAGCGAATCAAAATGAAAGTAAAACCAATTCCGGAGGGCTGCCATACCATCACACTTTATTTCACAGTGCGGGATGCTAATAAATTAATTTCTTGGTTATCAAATTAGGCAATTGACACTCAAAGAAATTCGTGAAGTGAAACTTGATGCACCAGAATATTGTTAGAATGAATTACGAGACAAGGAGAAAAAAATGGCAGATAAAATAAATAGTAACAAAACTAATTCTGTTAATGAAGGGTTAGTCATAACGCGCATTTTTGATGCGCAGTGCAAACTTGTATGGGAAGCATGGACTGATCCGGAACATCTGATGCGCTGGTGGGGACCGAAAGATTTTACTTCCCCGGTTTGTAAAATAGATTTACGAGTCGGCGGAAAATATCTTTCCTGCATGAAATCAGCGGAAGGTCAGGAGTATTGGAGTACAGGCAGATACAAAGAAATCGTTCCGCTCGAACGAATCGTTTGTACTGATAGTTTTGCCGATGAGAATGGAAATATAGTTCCGGCATCATACTACGGAATGCCTGGAGAAGATTTGCCGATGGAATTTACAGTTATAATTTCACTTGAAGATATTGGGGACAAATCAAAGATGACACTAACACATATAGGATTTCCTGCTGGAGAGATGAAAGAAATGTGCGGTGTGGGCTGGAATCAATCGTTTGATAAACTTGCTGAAAGTTTGAAATAACAAAAAAGATTGTTGCTTTAAGAAAGAAGGATGCATCATGAACATCACTAATATTAAAAATACATGGTCAACAATGGGATCCTACTTGCACAGCGTACTTCGAATTGTTGCAGCGTTCATGTTCATACTTGCGGGTACATCAATACTTTTTGCTTTTCCTGTAGGAATGCCTCCAAACGGTGATACTGCAAAATTAATATCACAAATTGGAATAGGCGCATTTCTCGAAGTATTCGGCGGCGTTCTGATTTTGATCGGACTATATACGCGTCCGGTTGCATTTATATTAGCCGGAGAAATGGCTGTAGCATATTTCCAATTCCATGCACCACAAAGTTTTTGGCCTACTATGAATGGCGGAGTAGCTGCAGTTCTTTACTGCTTTGTTTGGCTCTATTTCTCTGCTGCCGGTGCGGGAGTGTGGAGTTTAGATGCAGTTTTAGAGAAGCGGAAAAAGAAGGAAAAATAAAATGTGTACTCATAAATGAAAAAAAATAAATTCGTTCAGTTATTGTCTGATAATGATTTTACTAAATAGTTTTCAGTCAAGGTAGCTCCTTGGCGCTAAAGAAAGGAAAAGATATAAGAACAACATCTTTCATAATCACAGTGCTTTTTATCTCACTTCTATTGACGGCGCTTCCTACTAAAGGACAAACATTAAAGTTTGCCGAAAGAGAATGGAAAATAAAGCCAACATCATTTGGCAGACCGCCGGGAAATAATAACTGGTTAGAAAACAATGCCTGGGTTGATTCGTTAGATCAGCTTCATCTAAAAATTTCATATTCTCAAACCGATAATAAATGGTATTGTGCGGAAGTTATCTCTATTGATTCTCTTTCATTCGGCACTTATCAGTGGGACGTAGTTGGACGCATAGATTCATTGGATAAAAATATTGTACTGGGACTTTTTCAATATGCCGGTACTGATGGACAAAATGAAATTGATATTGAAATTGCAAAATTTGAAAACGAATCTGTTGAGGCAGGAAATTTTACCGTCTACCCTTCAAAAAAGGGGTTGAACTACACCAGCAATTCATTCGTAATAAGTTTATCGGGTACTTATACTACTCACCGATACAAATGGAATTCTGCTTCCGTTATTTTTCAAACATTGGCAGGCCACCACGATGATGACGTTAATGAAATAAAAAGATGGGAGTTTATTCCCTCTTCAACTTCACAATTGAATAATATCACCGACTACATTCCACAATTACCGATGCCGGTTTATATGAACTTATGGCTTCGTTCGGGGCAACCGCCATCAGACCGTAAAGAGGTTGAAGTTATTATTAAGAGTTTTAAGTACACACCTTATTGATTCTCAAAAGTATTTACTATTTGTTCTTTATTTTTTACGTAGTCTCTTTGAGGTTCTAGATATAGCCAGGTAATTATCTTTTGTAACGATTGATTTGCCGAGTTTTTTTTCTAAATCTTTTCTTGCATTGCCGGCAATGTTTCCCCCGGCTTTTGCATCGTATTTTAATTTGGGAACTCCGCGGGAATCTTCTGTCCTGTGAATTTCAGTAGTAGCCCTTTCCCCCAACATTGTAAAGATCAACTCAAAGTCCCCCATATGGTCGCGGAGGTTTTCTCGTTTTAATCCCTTAAGCTTTTTATACTCAGATGGAGTAACACCAAACGTTGCTTTCGATATTTCTGCTGTAAGAATTTCATAATCTTTTTGTTCTTCCGCTCCGCGCTTTTGCCATTCGTCTGTTAATTCTTCACGGATCGCAATTCCGCGCATTCGTTTTTTTTACCCCGTTAGAAAATACCAAATCTATTTTCTATTTTGAATATATTTTAGACAAAACATAAATATAAAAAGTGCCTCTGAAAATAATATCTAACGGGGCAGGTCCAATCTTCCGGATAACCTTTCAGCTTATAGAGAATTCTTGTCCGCTTCACAGCTAGTTCGGGATTTTCAATTTCTTGAACGCGTTCGTAGCCGACTTTTGCCAGCCAACGTTTGAATGGTTCTGCCTTTGGTGAAGGAATTGATTGGATGATACGGAAGATACCTTCGGTATCAGCGCAATCTGTAGCATATTTTTTCCCATCAGTTGATTCTAATTTCAGTTGTCGACAAAATGTCGACAGCTCAACTTTATCTTCATCTTTCACTCTGATTTTCATTTTATACCAATAATCTCTCGGATTCAAACTATCAGTTAGAACTTCGATTACATCAATAACCGAAAACCACCACTCATTGTTGTAAAGTGATTTTCTAATTAGTTTTCCTTTGAATAACGCAATCTTTGTCGTTTCCATATTATAGTTCTCTATTTGCAACTTGTAAAATCAATCTCATTTTTTTGATGTGTGTAAACTTAAAGCAGTCTAAATATTCCATCCATTTATGAACATAATTTTAAGTTGGATATAAATTAGTTGTTCGCTTTTTTAGATGCAATTGATTTACCAAAACGATAGACGTGTTGTTGAATGCCTCTACTGAATGCTGTAAAGAAATTAGCCCGGGTCAATATAAATTATTTTGCTTTGAACGAAAGAGTCATCGGCACGCCTTCAAAACCAAAATGCCTTCTGATCATCTTTTCTAAAAATCTTTTGTAGTGATCGGGGATGAATCTGTGTTCGTTAGCAAAGAACATAAAGATCGGATAATGATCGCCGACTTGAGTAATATATTTGATCTTTACTTCTTTGCCGGTTGGAGAGGACGGAGGCGGGGTGTTTTCTATTTCCGGTAATAATATTTCATTAAGTTCGTGAGTGGGAATTTTTTTATGTCTTTCATCGTGAACTTTTTTTGCAATTTCGATAAGCTTAAATATTCTTTGCTTTGTCAATGCAGAAATAAAAATTACCGGTACATAATCAATCGAACCCATTTTATCGTGAATTGCATCGGTATAAATTTTAGCAGTGCCTGTATCTTTTTCTAAAAGATCCCACTTATTTACGGCTAGTATCAATCCTTTTCTTCTGCGGACCGCTTCATCAATAATTTTCTGATCTTGTTTTTCCACTCCCAAAGTAGAATCTAATAATAGAACTGCAACATCGCAGCTCCAAAGTGCTTTGTACGTTCGCACATTTGAAAAAAATTCAATATTCTCTTTTACTTTAGTTTTTTTACGCAGTCCGGCTGTATCAACAAGTACAATTTCTTCTCCGTAATATTTTAGCGTGGAATCAATGCTGTCTCTTGTTGTCCCGGGAATATTTGTTACTATAGTTCTATCATAGCCGAGCAAAGCATTTACCAGAGAAGATTTACCGACATTCGGTTTACCAATGATCGCAAGACGCAAACGTGTTTCAGTATCAATCTCATCAGAAAATTGCAAGTGTGTCATCAAATCATCGAGAAGATTGCCGAGATTTCTCCCGTTGAGTGCGGAAACATCATAAACATGTTTTAGCCCAAGCGAATAAAAATCTGCTGTTGTTACTTCATAACTCGGAGTATCGCTTTTATTAACAAGAAGAAATACAAGCTTGTTTGATTTACGTAAAATGTCGGCAACTTCTTTATCAATCGGCGTCAATCCAATTCTTCCATCAACAGTAAACAAAACTGCATCGCATTCATCCATTGCAATTTCGATTTGCTCTCTAATGGCAGTTTCAAAGAGATCTTCCGAGTTAGGCACGTATCCGCCGGTATCAATCACACGAAGATATTTTCCATTCCATTCAACATCGCCGTAAATCCGATCACGTGTTACTCCGCTAACATCATCAACAATTGCTGTGGTACTGTGAGTTAAACGGTTAAACAGTGTTGATTTACCAACGTTCGGTCTTCCAACAATTAAAACTAAAGGTGTGCTCATTTTCGATTAGAATAAGGTTAAAAACTATACTGCAAATTTAATTGAGGGTAATATACGGTTTTAAAACCAGTGTTATACTTTTCAATGCTTGCGTGCATCTCAAGTCTTCTATTATAACCATGTGCAGACCATGCTGCATCTAACGCACTTATTATATGATTAACCACCACAACTATCACAGCTTTGGAGGCAATATTATAAAAATCGTTGGCTTTGCCCCGTTCAGTGGAATAATAAAGAAATTTTTCAGTTAAAGGATCTCCGTAAACAAATGGAGTGTTCTCATCTCCGAAATCAACCCAACCAACATTAAACTGCGGATATTTTCCAATCAGTTCATAATATTGCTGCTCTCCGTAACCTGGTAACCGATGGGAATAATATTTTCCGATAGCGCTTTCCAATCGGTTCAATTCACTCCAATTAACAGTTCCGTTTGTATTAAAGACTTTGTACTGTGAGACATTTGTAATTTCATTGTTGATAGTTGAAGCATTTTTCACGGTCCATTTTGCATAACGCCCTACCGACCAATGTTCATTTGCATAATTTTGGAAAAAGTTTGTTTGATCATTTCCTTTTTTATCATAGATCAACCCTATAGTTATTGCCGCTGCTTCAACTGCAAAGAATACTGCAGATTTAATATAACTTTCGGAATAAAACTCTCCGGCACCGGGAAGAACAAATGATAAAGCACCGGCTAACAGAGGAGATTTTTTGTTTTCATTAATATTTTTAGTCTCATATTTATAAATCTTTTCTGATCTGTCAAATGAAATTTTAGAATCTATGTTTAATAGACCGGATAAATCAGTCTTACCACTTACCACCGACAATTGACCACTGACAACTGACAACTGACCACTGACAACTGACAACTGACAACCGACAACTATTAATAAAAATATTTTCCTCATAAGATCACCCAAAATGATTAGAGACTAAAATCGAAAAGTATTCCGCCGTAGAAACTCCACTCTTTGCCGTAAGAAACATCCTCTCCTAGGATTCTACGTGTAAATCTATCGAATGAATATGCTGCGTTGAAAAACAAACTTGTTGGAAATAAATAAAATGAATTCAGTTTAATTCTTATTTCTGCACCGGCACCCTTCTTAAAATTATTAAGCGATGGAATTTCTCCTGTCCATGCATTTCCAAAATCTCCGTAAACCGATAAGTAAATTTTATCAACGTACAAATGTCCTATGCGGGTATCAATATTTTTGAAGAGAGGAAAACGATAAGTAAGATTTATCCACCCTACTTTATTACCGCTAACAGAATAGAAAGGATAACTTTTCATTCCGACTAATCCGCCAAGATAAAAATCGAAGAAATCCGGCACTGCTTTACCGAGAATTGAACCTGCTCGGAATTGAGCTGTTAATGTTTGTCCCGATCCTAAAGCAAAATATTCTTTCCAATTTAATTCAAGCCGGTGAAAATTAAAATCATTGTAGAGCGGCTCAAGAAATCCGTCAACTACAGTGTAGTTACTTTCATTATTGAAACGGTTGAACTCATAATTGTATTGAAATTCAACTTTTCTTCCGACCGGATTGATATCGGAATCAATTTGCGGTATCATCACATTGTGTGTGAATTTAATTTGAATGTTTCTGCCGATATAATATTTATCATCACTTGCAGGATATAAGTAATTTCCGCTTTCGGGCAAGATAAAACTGCTTAGTGTTGAAACATATTGGCTGAAAATAAATCGAGCTTCAATATTATTCCCTTCCGAGAAGATCTTGTGCCGTGCAACAAAATCAAATTCCAATAAGTTGTAAGTAACCTCAGCCGGAATTTTATAATCTATTCTCGGAGGAGTAAATGTTGAATCTATACCGAAAGGAATATCAATATTGTTTTTACGGCTTATGCTGTATAATTCAAAGCCAATCTGTGGTTTTAATCCGAGATTATAAAGTATAGGAATTTTATTCTTGTATTCGAATTGTAAAAAGAGATCGCGTTCCATTCTTCTGTTCAATGAAGCGCTTCCAAAAATAGAGAACCGGTTCAGTACATCACTTGAAGCAACATAAATCCCGGGTTTGATTCTATCTAATCCGGAATTTGATGTGTTGTAATTATCGAATCGAATGAACGGCAATATGCTGATCTTCGAAAAGAATCCGGAATATTTTTCCGGAGTGTAAACTGATAACTCTTTGTCGTCAAAATTTCTTAAAGCATTGATATTAAATTTAGCCAGGTCTCCGTTTGGTTTGTCCTCTCTCAATGGCGGATTACCAATCCAGATATATTTATTAGCCGGATCAATTTTAAATTCATCATTCTTTGGTAATAGAAATATCTTGTAACCATCTGCTGTATAACCGGCATAGACAAGATCTCCATTAGTATTAACAGCAGGCATAAATGCACCGCCTGTTACATTTGTAATCTGTTTTTTCTCTCTAGATGACAAATCGAGCGAGTAAATATTGAAGACGCCGGACTCATCACTTGAATAATATAATTTACCGTTTTTAGCATGGAACGGATTTCGTTCATCTGCATTTGACATTGTAATCAGTTGGTAATTTGAGCCATCAGAATTAATTCGTGCAACATCGCGGTTATCGTGATATGAATAATCAAAAAGTATAAATGAATCATCAACGGAGAATTTCGGATTAAAAAGCTGTTCACCTTTATCAAAGAATGTAAGCCGCTTAAAATTTTTCCCTTCCAGATCTACCATACCAAGATTTACAGTTCCGTCATTCTGAAAAACAAAAACAATATTTTTACCATCATTCGAAACGGAGGGATTATTAGCACGAAGTCCGAATGTTAAACGAGTTTCTTTGTTGTTATCGAGATCGTAAATATATAGATCATGAATATTGACAAGACGCGGATTACTGTCGCTCAACTTTGAATAAATAATTTTATTTGTACCGGGGAGTACACTAACGCTGGAGCGAATTTGTGATGTAATTTTTTTTTCCTCTTTTGTTTTAAGATCAAACATATACAATGAGGATAAACTGAAATAGTCGTTCGACTTATTTGAAATGTAAAATATTTTTGAACCGTCGTTAGAAAAGACCGGGTAAAAATTTCCGAAACCTTCTTTGCAGATCAACTCGCCGGTAATTTGATTTTTTTCAACTTCGTTAATTCTTTTTCGGTAATCGGATTTTAAGAATTTACTCCACTCGTCATAAATTTCATTTCCATCCCTGCCAAGTACTTCTTGGAATGCCGCATCAATCGTAAAGTTGGTTAGTTTAGAAAGTTTATTATTGATCTCGCGAAGTTTATCCTCGCCATACTTTTGAGCGATATATCTTACAAGTGCAAAACCGGAATTATAAACTGATTCGTTGCCAAGACTTGTTTTATCGAACACACCCATTTGATTCCATGTCAACATTTTATCACTCATAGCATAGCTTCTTAAGATCATATCGCGGTGAGTATCCCAATTATCATAGTTGAATTCTTTGCGCATGTATTGTGCAGTTCCTTCGGCAAACCAGGCAGGTACATTTATTCCAGGGATCGGATAAGATGCAATAAAATTTGGGAAACCGAAAAGTATATCCGGTCTGCGCTTATCTTCGTAATTCATGAATTGAAGATAAAGTACCGGAAAAGTCCGCGATAATTTCATTGATGCCTGGATCTGAACCATGTGAGTAAACTCGTGAGAGATTACATTGCGGAGCCAGTTGTGCGTTCCCCGAAGATCAAAATCGAGCGATGATGACCAGATCTCAATTTTGTTATCGAAGAAATAAGTTGCACCGTTGGAGTAATCATCAATGTCTTTAATTACAAAATCAATTACATCCGGTTCATATTGGTAAAGAGAAGTTATCGGTCCCCAAATTTCATCTGCAATTTTTGCAACTGTCTTTGCAGTGCGTTCGGCTTCCTCATGATAATGAACTCGCACATGTTTACCTTTGATTGTAAGCCAATTAAAGTCGGGATTGTAATCACTGATCTGTGCAAGAACATTGCCGGATAAAATTAAGAACGATATTAGAAATAATTTTTTCATCAAATATTATTTTACAACTGCAATTTTAATGATCTTGTTCGCAGAATTTCCGCTGCTGCCTTTTACTTCGAGAAAAGCATAATAAATACCGCTTTGAATATTAGAAACATTCCAAACGGTTTCGTTATCAAATCCGCCTCTTGCTTTGTTATTAAGTTCAGCAACCAATTCTCCGGCAAGATCAACAATTTTGATCTTCACATCTGAATCTTCCGAAACGTAATAACGGATATTTGTCGAACTGCCGTAAACCGGGTTAGGCCAGTTGTAAGCTCTATTCATGGGGAAGAAATCTGTTACTTGTTGTGATAATGACGGCGCTGCAATAAAAGAAGAATTGACCGCATCTCCGTATTCTCCGCTCCAATATGATTTTCCTTGTGTTGGTGCAAGATTCCAAACATATAATTGATTTGTTTGATCAATTAGAGCAAGATATGGTTTGTATGTCGGCAAAGGTCCCATAGTAGGCAATTCCTCAGCAATCAATATTGGTGAAGAAGAAATTTTAGCACCGCAAGAGATTGGAAATCCATCAACAAGTTTTCCTGTAATAGGATTAATCGCAATGATATTACCTTTATCTGTAAATCCAATTACTTCGGAAAATCCGTCTCGATCTAAATCAACAGCTAAAAGTGTACTAACAAAATTTTCTCCCGGTGTAATTGTAAACGGAAAATTTTTAGCCATCACACCTTCGAAATTGTAAGCTTCAATAGAATTTCCGTTTGAAATTAAAATATAATTTTGACCATTGTTGAAAATATCCGCAATTGCAAAAGAGTTTATGGCATTTTCAGTTTTAATCGGGAATGATGATAATATATTACCTGAACTTGCAATAATAAATTTATTATTCTTCATAAGAACAACAGAAACATAATTTCCGTTTTTATCTTTTGTAAGAATTGATTTTAATCCATACCCATAATTATAAAGCTGTAGGTTTATAGAATTCGCAGAATATTCAAATAGACTACCCCAGCCCATCATTGTGTAAAAGGAATTATCCACGCCAAAATTTGTTATCTCATAATATGTCTCAAACATTCCATATGCATTTGTTTTAAAAATATTCATGTTCAATAAAACATCTAATGGAATTAAATATGCACGGGCATTGGGCAACCAGAGCGCAATAAGAATAGCAGGGATGTTCGTTTTTTTCAAATCAATACTTAAAGCTGTAATCCTTTGTCCGGTGCAGTCAAGTGTTTTCAGTTTTTCATCTTGAGAACTTTTCCAGTAGGTATTTAGAAAAGCCCCCTTTCCGCCAATTACATACTGAGTAGAATTGTAATCGAAAATAATTGGTTGAATATCTGAAAAGTTTGGAATTGTTTTTAAGAGTGTCCCGTTCAAATCATACTTTAACAAATTTGAATTTTCAATAACGTAAATAAAATTCTGGGATGAATAGCTTCGCGCTGAAAGAATAATTTTATTCTGTCCGATATTTAATTTTGTAGAAGAAATGAGTTTAATATTCCCGCTGCTATAATTTAAGTTGAATGACATCTTATTTGAAACAGCAGAAAATTTATCCATAGTTATCAAACTGTTAGAACCGTTGTTACTTTTAGTATTTGGTTTTGTGTCCGTTGCAAATCTGTTTTTGTAAAGCTTCGCCTTATTACCTGCATACCAAAAATCTTCTTTAGTCCCTTCGCCTATCACAGGTCCAAAAATTGTTTCAAACCGTTTGCCTATATCAGGAATCCCATCTGCTTCTTCAACATAAACGCCTCTTGCATTGGGATCGGCATTAATTTTATTCTCTGCAATTTTTTCATTTATTATTTTTTCATCTATGTGCCAAATAACAATTCCATTTCCGGGGACAGCCGCATCAAATTCATCAACGTCAATTACAACACCGCCCCGAATTGATTTTGGAATAACATTGAACAATCCGCTAGTGTCTTTGAATACCTCTTTAGTAAATGTGGTATCATTTCTGCGATACGTAATTATTACATTATTTTTCTTTGCATCCTGCTGTCTATTCTCTATCAAAAAATATTCAGATGAGTTAATTGGTATCTTAAGTAAAGTTGTATCCTGAATTAAAGCACTTAATCTTGCAGAAATACTTGGATAAGAATTATTTGTACTTAGCGTTACCGGCTGTTCCCACCCTAAAAACATTTTTTCCCATGGCGATGGCTCGGAGGGAAACATTCCGTAGTTCGCACTAATTGCTTGTCCGTCCATTAAACCAAATTTCCCAATTGCACTTAGTCCGGTTTCTGTATCAAACAAATCGGGCAGACCAAGATAATTCCCGATGTTATTAACCAGCTCACCGTTAATTGTAATTTCCTGTAACAATTTAGAATTATCAATCGCCGTTAGTTCTCTTGATTCTGTTTCTGGAAGAATAATTGAATTTATGATCTTTCCGCTTCGTGTTGGAATTCCGGTGAACTGATCTCCATAAATTTTTTTGAATGAGCTTAGTCCTAAATAAAGCGAAGGCATATTGCGGTCTATCGAAAAAGTCCCGAGGTCTAATCCGCTGCTTACACCGGCGTGGAATATTATGAAGAGATTATAGTCAGAGAATTTAATGCTGGAATATTTTTCGTCTGCAAGTTTCCAAACTTCACTTGCAAAATTTGCAATAGGAGTAAAATCTTTTGATTGATATGCCGGAACGTAATCACGCATTGTTTTGGTTACGGTAATTACATCCGGTAAAACTTTATAGCTGATATTTAATTTACCGCGAGATACTTTTCGATAATAATTTTTAGCAAAAAGCAGATGATCGGAAAAATAATTTGCATTGTGAGGAAGCGGGTCTAATATAGTATCGCCGTAAGCTTGCGTATAATGAGAGCCAAATTTTCCGGTACCAATTGTTGCATCATATTTATCTTCCTGGAAATCAACCATTACAGCAAGAATCTTCAATGTATCATTAGATAGTATAGATCGGTTCTGATTAAAACCTGAGTTATATGGTTTTACAAAAGATTGGGCAGATAGACTGCCCAATCCAAGAATCATAATTATGATCAAAAAAACTTTTTTCATTTCGTTTTATATTCCGCGCGGAAAACCAACTGTAGTTTTTGTCTGAGATCCCCAACCGGTAGATAAAGTAAACCGAAGAGTATTTGACAGCGGATGATTTTCACTTCCCTTGAATACATCCGTTGTTATGTAACTAAAATCGAATCCATATGATTCATACTTAATACCGGCGCCAAGAGTAACAAATTTTCTATTCCCATGGTTCGGATCTTCGTAAAAGAATCCGGCTCGTAATGCAAACTGAAATTCTTCTTCAACATTACCGTACCAGTATTCCAATCCCATTGAAGTAACAACATCTTTTAATACTTCATTGAAGGGTCTGTCTGTCCATGAGGAAAATAATGCTTTGTAAAAATCGGGACGTTTTCCTGAACTATCTGCAACTCCAATCAATAGCTTACTAAAATCTAATGTGTAAGTAAGAGAGTTGTATTCATCTTGAAATATTCTTGCCGCCAACCCAACACGTAGATTTGTCGGGATAGGATCCGATTGAGCTTGATCAATGTAATAAATTTTTGGTCCCAGATTACTAAGATTGATACCAAGACTAAATTGATTTCCAAAATCACCTAAGAGAGGAACTACAAAATGTTCCGGACGCCACATTGCAGCAACGTCAAAGCTTACGGAAGTTGCAACGCCTTTGCCCTGTTCTGCTTCAGTTGGTTTATCTGCTAAACGACTGTGGATCAATCTGAAATTAAATCCAAGTCCCCAATTATTACTTAACTTAGTTGCATAACCCAAAGTTAAAGCTGCGTCGAAGGATCTAAATGTTCCGATAGGTTCAGGTGAATTAGAACTTGTCCTTACAAATTCACCAAAGTTCATATATGTAATACTTGCAGTTACACTGCCGTTAAGATCTTCAATGTATTGGCGATAAGTCGCATATTCGTAAAAAAGATCATCAAGATTAAAAGCCGGGAGCCATTTACTGTGAGTGAAACTGATTTCCGATCCGGTTAAGAAAGCAATGCCTGCCGGATTCCAAAAAATAGCAGCTGAGTTATCTGCTAATCCGGAACCTGATTCACCAATGCCGCCAGCTCTAGAATCCGGAGCTAAAAGCAAAAACGGTACTGCTGCTTCACCTTGAGCTGAAATCTTGTTAAACGACATTATCAATGCACACACAATAAAAAGCATCGATATTTTTTTCATTTTTACTACCTCCAAATAATATATTATTTCTATTTCGTTAAGAGTATTTTATCTAATTACTGCTAATTTTCCAAGTACATTATCTTTGTAATTACCATCAACCGATTCTACAATTAATTTGTATAGATAAGTACCGTTTGCAATCTGATTTTCATCTGCGTCGTGCCCATCCCAATCAATACGAACAAATTTATCAAGTAAGTTTGACTGCTCTATTTGTTTTATCAATCTTCCTGCAATTGTATAAATTTTTATTTTAACATTTATTGCGCTTGCAACATTATGCCGGAAAGTAAATGTTGTATTTGATGAAAACGGATTCGGATAGTTTACAACATCACGCAGCACAATTCCTTTGTCGCTTGATACAACAGAGAAGTTAGCTTCTTGAAAAGAAAAATTATTGAACACATCCCATGCTTTAATTTTTATTTTGTAATCGCCAGGTTGCATCCCGGTAAATTTATATTTTATTAATCCTGATTTACCGCCTGAATTAAGATCGCCTATAAAACTGTTTGTAAGATCAATTGGATTAGTTTCATCATCATTTAAAATTGCTTCAAGTTTATGACCGATTCCGGTTCCGGTTGTGTTTAATCCTGTTCGGTCTGAAAGTTTTGCTATTAAAGTAAAATCAGTATTAACTAGATATGAACTTTCGTATGTGACATCATCAAAATAGATAACAATTTCCGGACCTTTTCCGTCGTTAACAGCATCCGGATTTGTACCGCCAACAATAACATTAGTAGAATAACCGATACCATCTGTTGTACTGTTGGTAATATATGCTACGATCTTTCCATTTTTGTTTTCATAAGAAATATCTTTCGGTACTACAAATTCCGTTTGGAACTCGCCGTTTGAAACAGAAGTCCTGCCGCGATAAACTAATCCACCCTGCATTGTTACGGAGTAATCCATTTCTTTTAGATAAAGTGATCGTTCGGAATCGTACATACTTATAATAGCATCGCCATTATACTGAGCTAATGTTCCGTTAGTGTTTCTTACAGTTCCTTTTATCTTTACTGATCCTAAAGCTTTTATCTGTACAACAGATTTTAAGGATTTACTATTAACAGAATCTATAGAAGTAGGATTGATAGGTTCGTCTAAACGTAAAGCAGGATCTCCGAATAGATGAAATTTTTCATCGTTTGTATCAGTTAGAAACTGCTTAGCCAAAAGATAAGCTTTACCAATTCTGATTGGTAGATTTCCTATTTCTCTTGCTCTAAAAAGACAACTGTAAAGAGAATCATTAATTCTTGCATTTGAATCAGAATAAACAACTCTTGCAGCAGAAAAAGCAGCAATTGCGCCAGCATCTTTCCTATTCATTAAAATTTCAGTTGAACTCTGTTCCGCTGGATCATCGTACTTTCCGAAATCGCAAGTAGCGGCAGTTAAGAAAAAATAATTTGGGTTCTTCAGTTGAGGTATAGATGCTGTTCTTTCAAATACACTTTCATGAGCCCACACGCCGGGGTTGCCGTGTCCCACGTAATTTATAACCAATGTACCGTTATTAATAGCATTTATAATTGCTTTATTAACTTCCGGTTTTCTTCTTCCTAAACCTGTAAAAACAGTAGGATAAGCAGCTAAGTAAATTTTGTCAAGATCAAAGTATTTAGGAATTATTTTATTCGCCAAGTTTTCAGATTGTGATGTGTGCAAACTTCTATCATCGTAACCAACTTCTTGCGGACCGTCATCGGCAACAAGTGTGATATTATTCCGCCATAATCCTTTTTCAAGTCCGGTTTCATATTTTATAATTTTATCAATTACAAGATCGGCTTCAGATGTTGTTTGAATGTTTAATCTGCCAATGGCTAAATCAATTCGTTTATCATTACCGGAGATACGTGCATAATAATCATCTGTCGGGTAAGACTGTATTTCATAAAGTGATTCGGCTGTCTCATAGACAGGAACAAAATTTTTATTCAACTTTTCAATATTAAGATAATCATAATCGCCATCGCCGAACAATAAAACAAATACCGGTTTTATTAGCCAATTATCATATGCAAATTTTAAGAAATCTCTAATAGCTGTTGGGTCTAAAGAACCGCCAGAAAATTCGTTTAATATTTCATCAACATAGAATATTTTTGTAGATAATTTATACGGCGATTGATTAGATCTATATGCAGCATATCGTTCTGCTTGAGTCTTAAAATCTTTAGCTGTTATTACTATCATTTCACTACCTGCAAGATTACCGCGAATGTTCGAGTTTGTAATCTTTACTCCGTTTATTGGAGTTTTATAGGCGGTAGAAGTCAAAGCTAAATATCTGCTCACTTTACCTTCAATTTCAGCAGATTGAAATTTGAATTGTCCTCCGCTGATTATAGCATTTGAAATGTTTTTTACATTGGCATAGTCAGTAACATCAAATGTCTGGATTGAACTGTTTGAAAAATTACTTAATGTATATTCAATTGCAGCAGTTGTATCTTTAGAAAATAATAAAAGATAATCCGAAACAGATTTCAGTTGTCTCTGATAAGCTATTTCGAAATAATCTATATAAAACCTTGCGCTTGAAGATGATGTGTTGATTGAAAATTTTAGATTACTTCTTTTATCAGATAGTTGCCCTCCATAAACCGCAGAGCCGATATTATCAATACCAAAAACATATCTGTAAATTCCCGATACATACGAGGAATAAATCTGGGTTCCGCTTTCTTCAACACTAAAAGGGAAAGCATCTGTGGATGCATTCACAACACGAAAATTATATTTTACAATACTTGGTCGGGCAATACTGTCAAGAGTAGTAAGGTATGATTTGCTTTTAGTACTATTATCCAACAGATCTCCGAAATAATCTCTTCCACTTTTTCCAATATTCACGATGTCTTTGTCAAGACTGTAAAATGCTAATGTGGAAGTTTGTTTATATGCATTAGCAGCGTTTGTTGATAGTTTACTCGAAATACGTTTTCCGTTAGCACCGCCGTAAGTGAGCCAGTAATAATTTTTTTTAGAATATGGTTGTTTAATCCGGACAATGTTTTTTGCGGACGAGCTATATTCCCAAAATTCCTGTGGTCTTCCGTAAAATAAGATGTAATCGTTTGTATCAAATCTGCCGTCATCTTCTCCAAAAACAGTAATTGCATTTTCCATCAATCCTTGATTATTAGATTTACTCAAATCTTCAGGAAGCGGATAACCTCCATTGTTATAAATTTTTATTGTTCTTGGATTAAAATCAGCGGCGTTAACATCAATCCCTATTGTTTGTAAAAAAGTTCTATCTATTTTATATATACTTTCATCCGCAGCTTCGAATCTAAACCAATCTCCAGCAGCTAAAACCGAAGCAGTTGTTTTGAATAATTTTTTCTCTGAGATTCCCCAGTTCTTTGCTGTCTCCCAATTTAAGACGATGGATTGAAAAGTATCATCCTGTATTAATTCCATATTAGAAGGTGAGGATGCAAATGATATTTTTATAACAATTTTTTTATAAATCTTAATAACATTTGAAGATACATCAAAAATAACCGGATGAATTTTTATTGACTGTACAGGCAAGTTTCTAACTAATCCATATTCACCAAATGCAGCAATATCCGGAGCAGAAAAATTTGAATACTTATCACTTACGATATAATTCTCAATAGACGAAAGTGAATCTTTTCGTATTTGAGGGACTGGCACATATTGTCCGTTCAATGTTGAATAATCTGCACTTAGAATTTGAATAGTATTACCTAATTCCGACGGAACACCAACATTTATTTCTCTTACTGGAATTTGTGGAAGTCCGGATTTAGTAAAATTTTCGATATATCCGCCAAGAAGATTTAATTTTATAAACGAATTACCTGAAGCTGAAATAGTTAGGGTATCTTTATAGATCGGGCGGTATTCAATAATAATTGAATTTTTATCGGAAGATAAAATTTTTAAATCCTGTGCAGTAGCAGCCAGATTTAAAACAAAAAAGAGAATCACTAATAAGAATTTGTATTTCATCGCTCTGTTGAATGATTAAATAATGTTATCAAAAAATTTTCTTCAGTATAAGAATTCAAAAGCGGTAAACAAACTCTATATAGTTTTTCTCCAAATTTTCTGAGCAAAATTTAGGTAAGATATCACTTGATGTCAAGTCAAAACAGAATAACTAAAAATAAAATTATACTTTCATTATCAAGTTTATTTCCCTTCTTAAATCTACAGTAGTTCATTATAAACCTAGCAAATCTTTGCTGTTCTTCATTGCACTAATACAAAATGCTATATGTTCTTCCAAAGAAACACCTAAAACTTCGGCGCCTTTTGTAATATCTTCACGGTTTACAGCGCGTGCAAAAGCTTTATCTTTCATTTTCTTTATAACAGACTTCACTTCCACTTCTTCTATTGATCTGCTCGGTCTTACGTATGTTACAGCGGTAATAAATCCTGCTAATTCATCGCATGCAAAAAGAGTTTTTCTTAAAAGTGTATGGCGCGGAATGTTTGTATAATCTGCATGAGACATTATCGCATTTCTGAATTCTTCATCAAATCCTTTCTCTTTTAATATTTCAGATCCTTTGTACGGATGTTGTTCTGCTGTTGGGAACATTTCATAATCAAAATCATGAAGCAGAGCAACGCAGCTCCAATATTCAACGTCTTCTCCAAATTTTTCTGCATATGCTTTTACACAAGTTTCGACAGCATAAGCATGTTTTAGCAAACTATCGCTCTTAGTATAATCTTGAAGAATAGATAAACAAAAATTTCTGTCTCTCATTATATCAGAACTCATTTTAACTCCTTCTATTTTGATTGCGGATTGAAGGAAGGACAATCATCCGCCAATACACAATTATGGCATTTTGGTTTTCTTGCAAAACAAACATTCCTGCCATGTGCTGCAAGCCAGTGAGAAGCATTGATCCAATAACTTTCAGGTAATAATTCTTTCAAGCGGAATTCTATTTTCTGGGGATCACTTGAGTTAACGAGTCCGAGCAAGTTAGATAATCTCTTCACATGCGTATCTACCGCAATAGCAGGAATGCCAAATGCATTGCCTGCAACAACTGATGCTGTCTTTCTTCCTACTCCGGATAATTTTATCAGTTCATCAAAATCTTTTGGGACTTTTCCATTGTGGTATTCAATAAGTTGTGCACAGCATTTACGAATGCTTTTTGCTTTCTGTCTATAAAATCCAGTTGAGAAAATATCTTTCTCAAGTTCTTTAGCCGAAACTTCTAGATAATCTTCAGGCTTTTTATATTTCTTAAAAAGTTTCATCGTTACAATATTCACACGCTCGTCTGTACACTGGGCAGATAAAATTGTTGAGATCAATAATTCAAATGCCGATGTATATTCTAATGCCGGGCGAACACCCGGATATACTTTGGAAAGAATTTCAAATATTTTTTTTGCGAATGAAATATCTTTTTTATCAACCATAGCTTAAATATTCGTGTCATTAATTTGCAATTATTCTACCAGCTTATTATTGATAATATGGTTCTGATTTATTAAAAATATTTTACAAAAAAGGGAAATAAAAATTTCCCTTTGGTAGCGCGTACGGGGGTCGAACCCGTGATCTCCGCCTTGAGAGGGCGGCGTCCTAGACCACTAGACGAACGCGCCATTTTTTATAATAAAACTAAACTTGATTTTTTCCTTTAAATAATCAGTGATCTCCGTCCCGACTTGTCGGGAGCGGCGTCCTAGACCACTAGACGAACACACTATTTAATTTAATTGTTGCACAAAAATAACTTAATGGGGTGAATTAACAAATATTTGCTCATCTCTTAAATAAATTTTGATACTTATCCATTATTGAATCCTTATACTTTTCCTCCACAAATATAGAAATATAATTTGTTCTGCTGTTTACATTTTTCACAATGCCGTTCAGATAATTCTCATAGAAATCTCTTCGTGTAATTAATAATGAATTTACCAAAACACTACCTAATCCCGTTTTAGCTGAAATGTCAAGTCCCCAATATTCGTAATATGAATTTGGTTTATGAAAATCCAGTGTTATAAATCTTACATCTGGATATTTTAACTGCATCCCGCGAGCAGATAAATAGATTATAGGATCTAAAAAAATAATTTTGGATTTATTCTTCTCAACTATGCTGGATAATTTTTCAATCAGATCATCTTGATATTTTATTCTTGAATAAGCCATCAGATAAGAAGAGAATGTCCTATCGGTCCAGGTTTCTAATAAGTTTTTTGTTCTTAAAACCGGCTTAATAATACTTTGGACCGGAAGTTCTTTATTCGGAACTAAAGTGAAGAATAATATTTCCGCTACAAGCACAATTAAAATTCCATAATATTTCAAAAATCTTTTTTCTAACAATAAACCGATGAATGCATAAAGAGGAATAATAGATATCAAAAAATATCCTTTGTGGTATGTAAATAAGATAAATGTGATTAAAGAAGGAATCAACCAAAGCAATAAAATAAATATTATATTTTTATCAGAGTCTGTTAATTCACTTAAGAGTTTTTTCTTGGGTTTTAGAAAAATTAATACCAAGATCAATGGAGAAAAAATAAAAAAGCAATAAGAAGAAAATTGAAATATATTTTGGGCAATTGAGATATTTGGTAGAGGACTGTTTGTTTTATATAGATTAATATATTCGCTCAATCCTCCGGCTGAGTTTACCATTGGTATAAACCAGAAAAGAAATATTACTAATCCTGCAATATGCGATAGGAATATTTTACGCCCGGAAAGTTTTTCAGTCTTATATTTTTCATACCATAGGTAAATATAAAGCGGAAGCAATATTAATCCCGAAGTCTGCCGTACTCCTGTTCCTAAAGCTAGCAGAACCGGAGTTAAATAGATTGTTCTATTGTTTAATGCAAGTAAAACAAATAACGAACTTAAAACCAGATCGAAGGAATATACTTCCGGAGTTGAACCTTGGAACCAAACCAGCGGATTAAAAATTATCAAAGCAGTAATCAATAGTGATCTATTTACTTGAAACCATTTTTTAAGTAATGCAAAACAAATTACTGCTCCAACAGATGAATAGAAGGCACTTAAAAATATCATTGTTTGATGTAGATCTTTTAATAACGGATTTAATAATGAGATTAACTTAACATGCAGAAAATAACCCGGAAGATGGGGGCGGGTATTTTGTAATGAATAAGATATTGATCCTAATGCGACACCAACTGTATCGCCGTCAAAGAAATTATTCTCAGAGAATAAATATCTTGATAAGAATGTGATAACAAAGATTAAAACAAATAATATGTAATAGAGCTGAATATTTTTATCAGTTTGGTTAGGCACTAAATCAATTTCCTGTTAGTTTTATATTTGGAACTCATCTAAGTATTTTTTTATTTCTTCCATCTCATCTTCACTTAAAACATAATCTTCTGCTTTAATATTCTCTCTACATTGTTCGGCAGTTCTAGCGCCAACTATAGCAGAAGTTATTGCCGGATTTTTTAATACCCATGCAATAGCAAGTTGTCCTACAGTTTTACCGGATTTTTTCGCGATCGGTCTCAATTGTTCTACAAAGGATAATGCATTGCTTAAAAACGGTTCTTTGAAAAAGAAATTTTTTCTACGCCAATCGTCTTCAGTTAATTTATTAATATCAAACTTTCCGCTAAGAAGTCCGGCTTGCATAGGACTGTAAGCTACTACACCTATATTATTCTTTAGGCAGTACGGAAGAATTGATTCTTCATAATCGCGCTTGAGCATACTATATGGAGGTTGTAAGGATTGTACTTGTTCGATCTTCATACATTTTTCAAGAAGAGGAACATCATATGTGCTAACTCCAATAAATTTTGTCTTCCCTTCTCTTTTTAATTCAACCAAAGTTCCCCAAGAATCTTCTACCGGTACATTTGGATCTGGCTTATGAATTTGATAAAGATCAATATAATCTGTTTGAAGACGTTTTAAGCTTTCTTCAATTTCATTTCTTATACTTTTGGGATCAAGATTATTAATTGCATTTCCGGAACCATCATTTACTAATCCGCATTTTGTAGCTAAGAACACATTTTCACGAATTCCTTTTAATGCATCTCCGACAACTTTTTCAGAATGACCAAACCCATAAACAGCAGCAGTGTCAATCCAGTCAATTCCATTATCAAGGGCAGCATGTATTGCTTTGATTGAAACATCATCATCAACTTTTCCCCAACCGAATTGCCAAGGACCACCAATTGCCCAAGCACCAAAACCAATAACTGTAATTTCCGGTCCATTTTTACCTAATTGTCTTTTCTGCATAGGTTTATTCCAATATTATTATTTCAATATTGAATATAATATTTTAGAATATTCTATTTATTATTATAACATGATAAAAAAGGAATGACTTTTACGATCTTAAATATCTTCCCCACCCCCTCTCTGGGGTAAGATATTTTATATGATAGGCTTTGACATATGATTTATTAGAGATTGATTTTCTACATCCAATGTAAATATGAATAAGTTAATTTATATCAGTAGAGTTACAGTAAATTTTTAAGAAGATTAGATTATTGAATCTTCTCTTTTTTTACAAAATTTTGAACTTTTCTACTAATGTTGCTAAAGACTCTATAAAATTCACTCTTAAAATACCGTACATATACAGTACTGGGATCAATAGTCCTATTATATTTAGAAATTATGAACTACGAAGACGGAATTACATATTATGATAACTTTGAAGAGAGCGGATAGTTTTTTGTTGAGATTGTTATAAAAGAAAAAATAATCCCAAAAAATATTTGAGTAAATGTTGCTAAGTAATAACTGATAGCCCCTGTATATAGATCAAGAACAATTGCAATGAATTTAAGTTCATTTATTAAAGCATAAAATATCAAGAGACTGAGAAATAAATTCAATAACCTTTCCTGAATTATCATTTCTATTAGTTTAATAAATATCTGATATAAAACAATCGAATACAATATTATACATAAACAATAGAGTATTTCAGTATCATTTTTATAGACGTAAGATAGAATAAGAATAACTAAAGAAATTGCAACCCACAAAAACTGCTTTTTATTGTTACTTAAAGAAATAATAAGTAAAAAAGTCATAATTGGATAAAATTGTAAAGTATGTATCCCGAAGCTCAAATAAGCCGAATAAAGAATCGGATCGAAAGCAGCTAGAATTAAAAAGAAAATAAAGTACTGAGATTTATATTGTCTGATCGGGGGCAATAACCAGATCAAAATTGAAAGATACTGTATGAAAATAGTAATTTTCATTAATAGCTTATTATTATTTTAGACCTTGTTTATTCGCCCATTAAAAAATAATACAGAAAAGTTTTTTCTAAAACAAAACAATTAATAATTATTACCATCCGTCTTTCTAGAAAACGAAAATTGTACTGCATACTTAATAAGTTGCGGTAAAGTTTCAAGATTTAATTTATTAATAATTATTGCTCTGTATGAATCAATCGTTCTCTTAGCTTTATGTAAAATATCTGCAATTTCTTGACTTGTTTTCCCATCAGCTATAAGCAATAAAATTTTTTCTTCCAATGCATTTAAGTTCAAGGGTTGGTCGCTTTCAATTAATCCATTCAAATTGCTGAATCTTACTTTAATTTTTTCAACATCCTGATCTGATTTACCCATAAAATATTTTTCACCATTGGCTACATTTCTAATTGCAGTGACTAATTCATTCTTGATTATTTCTTTCGGTATTAATCCTGAAGCATTAATCAGAAGAATTTTGTAAATATATTCATCAGAGTTATGCATTGACAGAAAAATGATTTTTGCTTCTTTATCTTTTTCTAATATTTTCTGTGCAGCCTCTATTCCATTTAAACCGGGCATTTCAATATCACATAAAACTACATCAGGATGAAAACTGAAATATTTATTTATCATACTATATCCATCTTCAGCTTCTGCTACAATACAAAAGTCATCATATTTTTCAAGCATATCTACCAAACCCTGTCTTAAAATATTATGATCGTCAACTAACAGCAATCTTATTTTTTGCATTCACAGCACCTACTTTTGGAAGTTGAATGATTAATACCGTCCCTTCATAATTATTAGTATTTATTTTAAATTCTCCATGTAATTTTTGAATTCTTTCCTTAATACTAAATAGACCTGTTCCTTTACTATTGAACTCCTCGTCTACTTTTAAGTAGTGATCGGGAATCCCAATTCCATTATCTGAAATAATAATATTAATATATTTCTCATTCAGTTCAAGCTGTACAGAAAATTCATTTGCTTTAGAATGTTTAATAATATTATTCAATGATTCCTGAATAATCCGATAAATACATATTTCCAATTCTGAGCCGAGTTTTTCTTCATTACCAAGAAATTCAAATGATCCTTTGATCTTAGAACTTTCTGATATATAATGTACTAAGCTCCGAATTCCGATTTGAAGACCTAAGTTAGTAACCTCAGAAAATTTTAAGGTTTTTGTTATTTCTCTTACTCTTTGATAAACTGCTTCAAGATCGTTTTGAATTATATCTTTTTCGTAGTCTTCGATATTAGATAATTTTAATTTTATCAATATTAACTTTTGACCTATGTCATCGTGCAAATCGGCAGCAATAGTCTTTTTCAGTTCATTATAATCTTCATCGAGTTTATCTGCGAAATTTTTTAATCTATTCTTATAATTTTCAAGTTCTGATTCATATTTTTTTATTTGGGTTATATCATGAAGATAATAATTTGTGAACCCTAATTGAGAATATTCTTTTACTATAACAGAAAAAAAATTCTTTCTAATATTCTCTATAAAAGTACCGTCTGCGGATTTGTTTTTAAGCGATGGTAAAATTTCATTAATCTTTATCTCCTTTTCTTCAATATTGGGAAATATTTTTCTAGATGCTTCATTTGTTTGAATTATTTTTCCCAATTTATCCGTTCTAATCAATGGTTCAGGATCCATTTCTGCAAAGAGAGCCATTAATTCAGCTTTCTCTAATAAAAATCTTTGACTCTCAATAATGTATTTTTTTTGAAGCGGAAGAATTACTTTATAAAAGATTAGAATAATAACACCGATAACACTACAACTTAATATGAACGCAAAGAATAGAGGATTATTAAAAGTAAAGAATACTTTAATATAATCATCCAAATTGTCCATAGTGGTTTCAATTCAATTTATAAATTTCTCGATTAAAAAATATTAATTTTTTAATTAAATTATTGCAAATACAATCTGCTATTACACTAATAGTTATATGCTAATAAATCTAATGCCAAAAATAGATTATGAAAAATTTTTGATTTTCTTAATCGCTTTCAACGACAAATCATTTTGCTAAAGGTTTTAACATGTTTAACATAAACTAATTTTCACTAAAAATTTATAACTAAGATAATTTCCAAGGGGGTGTTTATACGCAGCAAATTTACTAAGCTTTCAATTTCAGAACTTCAGTAGGATTACAGTAAATTTTTAGGTGTATTTAATCCCCACTCAATCAATATACTGTGAATATTAGCCATTTTGGCAACTTTAACTGAAGCACGTATCTGTTATGCAAATTTTTTATAGTAGAACTACGGTATTGGTTAATCAGAAATATTATTGATCGAGCATGGAGAGAAAACTTAATCGGTTATAAAAAGTAATGAAGTTACCTGATATATTAATTTTGCTGCCCCGTCAGGGGTCGAACCTGAAGTCTCATGATCCAGAGAAAGAGCAGGTAATACGATAGTAAACTAAATACTGAACCAAATTATTAATTAAATGTACATGTAAAGTACTGTACAATTCTTTTATTAATTTAGAAAATAATTCTTTAAGAAATTAATGCTAAAAATGAGATAGTGAAAATTAATTTAGTTTATTACTCTTTCATTTTCAAAATCGAAGAAATGAATTCTCTTCATGTTGATTTTTAATTTTCTTAATGATCCAGTTTGAGGAATATCACGCGCCGGAATTCTTGAAATGAATTGCATATTATCTACATTAAAATATAAGTAAGCCTCATTTCCCATTGGCTCCACAATTTCTAATATAGTTTCAAACTCATGGCAATTTGTAGTTAGTGATTTATCTTTAAAATCGTGAATATCTTCAGGTCTAATGCCGAGCCATATTTTTTTCTGTATGTAACCTTTTAACATATTTGATTGTTCAGTGCTAACACTTATTATAAGTTTCTTATTGACTGATTCAAATCTTAATCCATCAGAGTTAGTTATCATTCCTTCGATAAAATTCATTGCCGGGCTTCCGATAAATCCGGCAACGAATTTATTTTCGGGATTATTATAAAGGTGCATAGGAGTATCAACTTGCTGCACTATACCATCTTTCATTACAACTATTCTATCTCCCATTGTCATAGCTTCGGTTTGATCATGTGTAACGTATATCATTGTAGCTTTCAGTCTTTGATGAAGTTTAGAAATTTCTGTCCTCATTTGTACTCTTAATTTAGCATCAAGATTACTTAAAGGTTCATCAAACAAAAAGACTTTTGGTTTACGAACAATGGCTCTTCCTACAGCAACTCTTTGTCGTTGTCCGCCAGATAATGCTTTTGGTTTTCGATCAAGATATTCTTCTAAATCTAAAATCTTTGCTGCGTCCGAGACTCGTTGCTTAATCTCAACTTTACTAAATTTTCTTAACTTTAAACCAAATGCCATATTTTCAAAGACGGTCATATGAGGATATAAAGCATAATTTTGAAAAACCATTGCAATATCCCTGTCTTTAGGAGAGACATCATTAATAAGTTTATTATCAATAAAAATCTGACCCTCACTTATTTCTTCCAACCCTGCAATCATTCTTAGTGTTGTCGATTTACCGCAACCGGATGGACCAACCAGTACAACAAACTCTGAGTCATTAATTGTCACATTAACATTACTAACAACTTTTGTTTTATTGTCATAAATTTTTGTTACATTTTTTAATTCAACAACTGCCATAACCAATTTCCTGTTAAAATTAAATGACCGAGTACAAAAATATTTCATTTTTTTATTTGACTAAATCAGCTAGTTGAGAAGCGACATCAAACAGATCAATTCCTTTAGTAAATGGAAGACATACTCCTGTTGTAATTCTTACCTTATCAATCCATATAGAAGGAATGCTCTTTATTCCGTTCATAGCACCACTTAATGCACCCACAATCGCAGAAATAGTATCAGCATCACGTCCAAAATTTCCACTGTAAATAATTCCTCGCTTAAAATCTCCATCCGTTAGTTTAAATATTGAAAAAGCTGAAACAACAGCTTCAGATGAAACAGCTTTATACTCGGTCCACAATGCATCATGCAATGGTTTCCATGAATCTTCAAGAGTCTTCTTTTCTTCAATTATATTAAATGCTTTCTCAAAGGTGAATCTTATCCATGAATCTTTTGGAGTTACATTGATCGCATTCTGAATTATTTCTTCTACAGGAGCTCCCGCCATAGCAACAGCAATAGCTACAGCTACAGCTTGAGCGCCCCACAATCCATCGCGCGAATGACTTATACTTGCTTCGATACCTGCCAGATGAGCAGCACGCTCAGGATCTCCAGCACATGTAATACCAATTGGTGTTACCCGCATTGCAGCTCCGTCACTCATGTAATGAGAATTATAAATTCCTGAAAATGGAGGAAGAACTCCACGACGGATGTTTGCCGCTGCTTCTCGCTCACTAGCTCCACCTCTTTTCAATTCTGTAAGCGGTAGAACGTGTGTTCTCCAACTCTCAAGAACGTCAGCGTCGGTTAAATTTCCTTTTGCTTTTATTAATGTTTGGGCAGTCAGTAAAGCAAATTCTGTATCATCTGTCCCGGGTGCGGGCTTTTCAGAAAAGTCCATTGTAATTCCATATTGCAAATGAAAATCAGGTGAACGCGCAATATCACCGAATGAATCACCTATCGCATGTCCCACAAGGCATGCTCTTGCCCGGTCTTCCAACAAATTTCTATCTTTTAGCAAATCCATTTTAGTAAGCATTTCATTCTTTCCTTTTTTGGTCTGAAAATTTTGCGAGTTTTATAGTTCTCACTGCGAGATCACTGAGTGATGCATTATCAAATCCTTTCAAGCTGCTTCTGATTCTATTGTTTAGAGGTGAAATCCATTTTGGCGGCAGTTTTTCAGCACCAATCATAGTTCCCATTATTGAACCAACTGTTGCACCGTTACTGTCTGTATCCCATCCTCCCATAACAACATTGCAAATTGCCCTCTCATAATCTCCATCCGAAGAAATTATTGCCGCCACAACCAATGCTGCATTATTAATAGTATGAACCCAGTGATACATTCCAAATTCTTTATAAAGTGAATCAACAGTTTTATCCCATGGTTGTTCTTGAATTGGCATTGAGAGAACAAAACGAATTGCACCCGCAAATCGGGATTGCGGCGGAACAACGGAAAGAGCTTCATTAATAACAGAGCGTGCATCATCGTATTTAAATGAAGCCGCAATTAGAGCAGCAAAAAATATCTCTCCGTAAATTCCATTGCAAATATGACTTAGTCGAGCATCGCGCCATGCATATTCTGCCGCTAATGAAGGCTGTGCCGGAGAGATCCATCCCCATATGTCTGCACGAATCTGAGCGCCGATCCATTCACGATAAGGATTTCTAATTGTTGCTGTCGCAGGCGGTAGAATACCATTAAGTGTGTTGAGATAAGCAACGCGTTCGGCAGTAAATGTGGAAAGCACCGGTATCATTTCCATCCAAGTTTGAATTATGTCCTCAGTCGTAAAATCTTTTCCATATCGCTCGTATACCGACAAATTAATCATTGGATAATTCATATCATCGTCTTCCGTCATACAAACAATATTTTCTTTTAAACTTTCTTTACCACTGTGTTTATTCCAAGGATATTTTAGCAGAAGTGACTTTGGTATTCCCCGTTCTGTTATATAATCAGAAATTGGCCAGGTCCCGTTTGATAAAAGTAATTCTCTTATTCCAGAGCGAGTCGTTTTTTCAATCGGCTTGCCTAATAAACATCCAGCACTTCTGCCAAGCCAACCTCCAAGAATTTTATCTTCAATAAAAGAAGATGCAAAAGAAGGAATTGTATCAGTTTTGATATTACACTGACTAACGATTTCATCCCATGAAGATGGTTCGCTTTCATAATTTTTATACGAAGAAAAAATATTCTCTATTTTTTGATAGAATTCCTCTGCTTTATTTTTGAAATCATCTAATGAAATATTTGCATTTTCAATTTGCTGCCATTCAGATCTAAGTTCGGAGATATTGATTCCCTCTTGCTCTAGCTGCTGTAATTCGTATTTGATACGTTCAGATATTTCTAACCAGGAGATTCTCATAAAGATATTTTTTGATCCTCAAATTTTGAGAGTTGTTCTATAAGCGTTAGATAATTCTTTCCGGCAAAGGATGGAATGCAGATACCCTTCAATAACTTTATGGCATTCAACCAGCTTTCACTTTCAATTGGAATTGAATGCATTGCTCCTGCGAGCGCTCCAACCATCGCAGGCAGAGTTTCTCCGCATTTTGCAAAAGCGGATGCTGTCGTTAAAGCAGTTTCAATATTATCACCATGTAATTTCGCAATTACAAAAGTAAGAGCCAGCGTTTCCGGTGCAATGTTGCCATAACTATATTCACGGTTAACAATGTTGTTATGAAGTTCAGGTAGAACAGAAAAAATTGAAAAATTATTCTTTACTATATTAATTGCCTCATCAACGGTTCTCTTAATCCAAGACGATTTAGGAAGATATTGATAAGCTGCGTCGACTGCATTATTGATATTTACCCCTGAACAAATCAGACTAATCGCAACAGCCATTGCCTGTGCAGCCCAGACACCATCTTCACTGTTCGTAACAGAAGCATCTACTTCAGCCCAACTCGCAGCTTTATCCGGTTGCCCTTCACATATAATTCCTATTGGAACTGAACGTGGCATTGCGCCATCATCAAAGTAGTGCGGATTTTCTTTTCCGCTCTGCGGCGGTTCAATACCGTTTCTTAAATTATGAAACGCTGCCTGAGTGCTTACTCCACCTCTTATTGTATCTGCAGAGTTTGCGAGTTTCATCCACTCTTTAAATACTGATTCGTTGTAAGAAGCAGAATCATGAGTCAAAATAATTTCTGCGGAGAATGCCGCCCACTCTGTAGCGCATGTAGGTGAAATATCAAAATGTTGTGCAGGCTGATTGAGAGAGAATGGCATCGGCGATAAGATTACATTCTTTGTTTCAGAAGTAGTATCAATTTCACGGCGTATCCTTCGTGTCCACGGCGGAAGGAGAAAACTCCTATGAAACATTGCAGTCCAACTCATTGCATCACCAATGGCTAATCCGATCATTGCATTACGTGCTCGTTGTTTTACATCGTTCATAATTATTTACTCCACGCCTGCGCAAGTAATGAAAGATCATCTGCAACATTAATAATATTCATATTCTTCACAACATTGATACAAATTCCGCGTGATATAGAAATACGCTTTATCCATTTTTCAGGAATCACTTGAATACCATGAAGTGCACCACAAATCGCTCCTGCAATTGCTGCTATCGTATCGGTATCTCTGCCGATGTTTACTGCACCGAGCACAGCATCTTCAAATTTTCCTTTTGCGGCAACAATAAGCCCGAAGGCAAGTCCTACCGCTTCAGGTGCGACGTCGGTCCAAAAATAATATGAACATGCTATAGAACGGTAAAGAGTTTCCAGCGAATTCCATACATCGCTAGCTTCATTACCAATTTGCTGACTACAAATTATTGCAGAGGCTGTCCACGAATCTTTTGGCACAACATCTAAAGCAGAATGAAAAATTTTTTCAAGCGGTGCACCAGTCATTGCCATTGCAATTGCTGCTGCAACTGCTTGTCCACTGTAAATTCCTTCTCCTGAATGACTGACACATCCATCAATATTAGCGAGATGTGCTGCAAATTGCGGATTGCCAACTGAAGCTATACCGAAAGGTGCAACCCGCATCGCAAGACCATCGCTCCAACTGTGAAGATGCTGACCAGATTGCGGAGGCTGCAAGCCCTTCTTTAGATTTTGTATCGCAATGATCTCACTAAATCCGGCACCTTTATAGGCGTTATTAGAATTAATAATATCTCTTCTCCAAGCCGCAGCTACATCTTCCGAAGTAAGCCCTCTCTTTTTCTCAAGCAATAATTTTGCATTGAATAGAGCATACTCAGTATCATCGCTTCCGCCTTGATCATCGGAAAGAAAATCTGTAACTCTTCCCCATCTTGAAAATATTTCATCAGGGGATTTACCTTCAGTGGGACCGCCAAGTGCATCACCAACTGCAAGACCAATAAAAGAACCGCGCGCTCTATCCTGAATTGTAATCACCAGACCTCCCCGCGTTTTTTATAACGAGAAAGAACAATATTACTTTCATGATCTATCCGTCTTGCAGCATCATCTACAGACATACGACCAGCGAATAATTCCTGAAGTACCGGATTAGCAACACGACTTTTCCATTCAACATAACCCGGCGCACCAAGCCACGATCCCACACTCAATGTAGAAACCGCTGAACAAGTTATATCCCATCCTCCACTTTTATCTTGAAACTCCGGCATAAGTAAGCACGATTTTCTTGCAGGAATCATCCAGTCATTCAAAGCCAGGCGAGCTGTATTTTTAGAACTTAGCATAAAATCTATGAACATCATTGCTTCCTTTGCACGTTTCGATTTTTTGGGAACGCTCAATGTCTGTGTGCTCGCACCGTAAGTCTGTGTCTTTGCTTTTATAGGAGGCATCACTCCCCATTGAAATTCTTTCGGCGCGTTTTCAACTAATTGTTGTCTTCCCCATGATCCTATCCCAACAAGCATTGCATAGCTTCCGCTGAAAAATCCAGGAATCATCCCAGCACCACTTTGACCGATACTTGCCGGCGAAGCAGATTTATCTTTATATAACATATTTACTATTGTCTGCAACAATTTTTTTTCTTCATCATTGGTTTTCACAACAAAATGATTTCCATCTCTCTTGAAAAATGAACCGCCAAAACTTATAGAGGTGTTCATGATAATATTTGCTGAATTACGAAGCCCAAATCCTGCACCATATTGATCGATCCTGCCATCTCCGTTTGTATCCTTCGTCAATTTTCTTGCAGCTGTTTGAAGATCATCCCACGTCCATGGATGTTCAAGAGTAGGAGGAATGATTCCTTCTTTGTTGAAAAGAGATTTGTTGTAAAGTACTACAAGTGATTCAATTAAGAACGGAATTCCGCCAATTTCTCCGTTCGGCCTAGTTACCGTTGCCCAAGCAACATCAAGAATATCATTTTTCATTTCAGACGAAATGTAAGGCGAAAGATCTGTGAGATACCCGCGCATTGCATAATCAATAATTACTGAAGATTCATAATGGAAAATATCCGGGACATCACCGGTTTCAAAAGCTGTTATCAAATAATCGTGTGCAGAATCCCATGTCCCTTGGATATATTCAACTTGCATATCAGGATGAGCAGCATTCCATTCACTGACTATCGATTTATTAGTTGCGCTTGTTCCCACCTGCCAAGCAAGGCTTACAAATCGTAGCGGAAGATTTTGATTATTATTTTTTTTATGACTTAACAAAAAAAACAGAAAAGTTCCTACCAATAAAAAAAGTATTATATAAATATTTCTTTTCATTATCCTTTTAACGCTCCGGAGATCAATCCTTTTGTTAACCATTTACGCATAAAAATAAATAAAAGAATTGACGGTATGGTTGCTATAACACTTGCCGCTGCAAGCGGGCCAGTTCTTGCTTGTCCTTCCATTCCCGTGTATCGAGCCAGTTCTACTTGTAAGGTTGCGAGTGTGGGACTCTTCATAAGTACCAGAGCAAAGAAAAATTCATTCCATGCAGAGATGAATGCAAAAAGTGCCGAGGCACCTATCGCCGGAAGAAGTAACGGCATCAATACTTTAAAAATAACTTGAGTACGGCTTGCGCCATCGAGTACTGCTGCTTCCTCTAACTCTATCGGAATACTTTTTACATACCCGTGCATTATCCATAATACAAAAGGCAAAGACCAAACAACATAAATCAAAGTTAATCCGGTTAGTGAATCGGTCAATCCCATATACCTCAACAACACATACAGAGGAATCATGACTAGAATAACAGGGAAAATTTGTGAGACTAGTATCCAACCCAATATTGCATTATTAACTTTTGATTTATAACGAACCATTGCATATGCTGATGGAACTGCTATGAACACAACAATAATTGTTGATGCCAATCCCACTACAACGCTGTTCCACATACTGCGAAAAATCTGTTGGCCGTTTATTACTGATAAATAATGATCGAATGAAATATGCTGTGGTAGAATTGTAGGCAAACCTGAATAAATTTCCTGAGTTGATTTAAGAGAACTTGCAACTACCCACAGCAAGGGGAATAATAAAAATATTATGAAGAGAATTATCAATCCGTGAATTGCAATTTTCGAAAATGAAATTGAGTTTTTCATGATTCAGTTCTCTCACGTAATTGTACACGTATATACATGAACAACATCAAGGACAGTAATATGACCATGACATTACCAATTGCTGCGGCATAACCAATATAGCCGTATTTAAATCCTTCTTCGTATGCTGCAAGCATGGGCAATCGTGTTAATCCACCAGGACCACCCTGTGTTAAGACCCAGACGATACCAAATGTATTGAAATTCCACATAAAAGTTAGTGAAACTATTGCAGCCATTACTGGTTTCAGAACTGGAATTGTAATATGTCTAAATTGATTCCATACTCCGGCACCATCTATCTTACTAGCTTCATAAAGATCATTCGGAATTGTCTGTAAACCTGCTAAAAGAAAAATTGCAGCTTTTGATATTTCACCCCAAACACCGGCTACAATAACAGCAGGAATTACAAATTCAAAACTAGATAACCAGTTTATAGGTGCTGAAATTATACCCAAATTAGTAAGAAGAATATTTACAGCTCCAGTATTGGGTTCGTACATCTGTCTCCACAAAATTCCACGAATGATCGGCGGTGTAGCCCATGGAATCAAAATGAGGATAGTATAGAAAGAAGCAAATCTTACTTTTGAATTAAGGAGAAGTGCAAGGCCCAATCCAAGACCTACTTGAATTGCTGTAACCACAAAAGTCCACACCATTCCTATTTTGAACGAGTGCCAGAAGTATTCATCGTTGAACAGTTGGATATAGTTGTCAAAACCGTTGAATGAAATCGGATCACCGAGACGATAGTCCGTAAAACCAAGATATATTCCTCTTAGAAGCGGCGCAAGAGAAAAGATAGTTACCACTAGAATTACCGGCAATAGTAACTGCACCTGTCCCAATTCTTTTTTTGAATAGAGAATATTTTTTTTACTTTTTATTTTCTTCACCCTTTGATGAATAACTATTTATCAGTGATGTGCAGCTTTCAATTAATGAATTCTCAATTTCATCGTGATATTTTCCCGTTTTATTACGGGCTGAAATTATAATGAGATCATTTTGGGGATCGACCCGAAATACAGAACCGGATGCGGCACCGTGACCGAAAGCAGATTCGCTCAGCCCATGCCCAGTCATAGGAGTTGTTCCTATTCCCCAGTTTCGATTTCCAGCAGGAAGTTTTTTTGGAAGCATCATTTCAAATGATTTTTCAGAAAATAACTGAGATCCGTTATAGATCCCTTTGTTCAACAACATTTGTCCAAAACGGGCAAGATCAATTGATGAACAATATAACCCTCCATATGTATTATCCGAAAATGCACTCTTCATACCGAGTATATCAAATAAATAATTATTAAATAAATACGGAATAGCTAGGCCGGTTATTCGCTCCATTATTTTTCCCGCAAGAGCGTAACCGACTCTATGATAGGCAAACGATCCCCCGACATTAACCGACGGAAGTAGTTGGGCAATCTGATTTTCAAGAGCATAGTTCCAATCCGACGCCCATTCTCCAGCAAATTGTAATCCGCTGGTGTGTGTAAAAAGATGGCGGACTGTAAGTTTATCATTGCCGCTTTCTTTTAGTTCAGGAAGATAACGACTAACCGGGGCATCAAGATCAATAATTCCCTGATCAACAAACTCCATCATCAATGCACCGGTAAGAAGTTTAGTTATCGATGCCATCCACATTCTTGAATCTTTATTTAAAGGTTTTCCATATTCATCCAAACCGAATGCTTCGTGAAAAATAATTTTCCCCTTATGAACAACAATAGTAACATGTGAAACCCCTGACTTCTCTACCCATTGGCGGCACACGTTTCTAATCTTTTCAATCTTCTCTTTATCATATTCAGATGAGTTTACAATTGTATCATTCAAAAGAAAAAAAGAATCATTGTTTATAATTTTGGTGATAGTTAATGGATTTTGTGAAATTGATTTTCCCTCAAGTTTTCGTTTTAAAGTAATCCACCATTGACGATCTCTTATGCGAGGTGTATCAAACTTATTGTTAGAATCATCCAAGTCGTTTAGGCCTGCAAGAAACACCGCTGCATCGGCATCGTGTTGTGGAAACAATTTCATGTTACCAAAAGAAAATTGTTCTTCATTTTTTGAATATCTTTTCCACTTCTCATCTGAAATACCATACTCATTTAGTTGATTCATCTTTAGAGGAATATTCTTGCTGTAATCATCAAATTCAACTTTCGAACAAAACAAAGTCACAAAGCGTTTAATGACAAACCCAGAGTTAGTAACACCTTCAATCACTGCACCATAACGACCGGGTTTATCTGCTAATGTCACTTTCTGAAAATCAGAATTAAAGTATGTTACATTTAGTGGAAATTTTCCAAGTTCATTCTCAACCATTATTTCGTTCTTCCATCTGCATTTAGGAAAATCTCCCGGCGGAAATACATATTTGTCAAACTCAATATCTTCATCCATAAACGCACGAATACGCCGATTGTTGATATCATTCCAGAATATAGTATCAATTGATTTACCTGCAACTTTAATAATTGTATTAACATTGGATACAGGTTGAAGAGATCTTGGTATAACAATCGTAGCTTTTGATAACTCACCATCTCGTTGTAGCGAACCTTCAGTGATCTTTGTTTTTGCATTATAAAGAAATATGGAAGAACCGGAAAATTTCTTCGGTGCACATAATGTTAGCTTCGCGTCTCCCATATGAATGAATTCAATATTCGAATAATAATTTCGTTGCTCATTATTTAGTATAAAATGCATTGCATCCCGGTAGGCAAAAAGTCTGTACCAAATTTCACGCTCTGCTACTCTACCGCAAATTCGAATCTTTAAAGCTTTTCCTTTTTCAATAAGCGATATAGGAACAGTTAAAACCATATATCCTAGGTTTGCACCATTGGAGTTTTGAGAAACAGCAGTAAATGAAAGACGAATTCCTTTTCTTCCTAATACAGACCAATGACTTTCATTTTTTGTAGAGAAGGAAACTGCACTACTATCATTAACATCGAGATTGTACCATTCGTTGCCAAGATTATTTCCAAAACCACATACCCAGATGAACGAAGCAAAATCACCATTCCATGTTTTCGGAATTATGTTGGTGTTCCATTCAATCACATCTTCGCCTCCGGATGTTCTTGCAACAAAAGCTGAGTCGCGATTCATTCCGCTACGGTGTGATTGGTATGGTGAATAAGAACCACTACGATAAGATTGATATCCTTCAAACCATTTACTTTGTTGTGAAGAAATTGTATAGTGAAGTTTTGCAACTGCTTCAATGTTGATCTGCGATTTCATTGAAGAGGAAAAAAGAAAGAGTATAATCACGCAAAGATGTACTCGGAATTGAATTGAAAAAATATTTTTTCTCTCTTTCATCATTGTTTTTTTCTCAAACAGAAGCCAATCGTAAACAGCCGGATTACTATAAGTTCTCGTCCATGAGTGATAATACAAATCCGGGAATATCTATCTCAATATTACTGCAAAACTAATTTCATCTTGTTTAGTAGAAACCTTTCAGCGTTCATAATAACACTATTTTGTTATCTCAGCAACATTAGTTTTTTCATTTGAATAAACTGCTGCGGATTATTTCCATTGGTTGAAGTTGCTGTGAACCGATAAAAGTACATACCGCTTGAGTAATTTTCACCATTGAATTTATAACTATGGGAACCCGCAGAGAGCTCTTGATTAACTAATGTTGCAACTTCTCTGCCAAGCATATCAAAAATTTTTAACGTTACATTACTTGCCTCTGGTAATCCAAACTTAATGGTTGTTGACGGATTGAAAGGATTAGGGAAGTTTTGATCTAGCATAAATGTTTGTTTCAAAGATTTCCCGGAATCTTCATCATCTACAGAGGTTACAGACTTTTTCTTCCTCAGCATCCAGTCATAAAGATCGGGATTGTTGTATGTCACCGTCCATGTCGAAGCATCGTGCCCGCCATTTGGATACGGATCGAATCTGACGCTGCCTCCCACTGCTCTAAATTGATCAACGAGTTCTTGAGCTTTCAATATCGGAATAACACCATCTTTGACTCCATGAAACGCCCATACGGGTATGTCCTTCGCAGGCTCTGGCGACCAGCCATCACCCCTGAATGCAACTGGAATCAATGCAGCAAACCGCGATGGCATTTTGATTGCAAAATACCAGGAGCCAATTCCTCCCATGCTTAGACCAGTAATATAAAGTCTAGTCGGATCTATCGGAAATAGATTAAGAATGTCATCGAGAAACATCTGCATGGCGGTGATATTATCAGCGTTTGTATAATACCATTCTGTACTTGAGGGACACTGAGGCATGATAAAGATGAATGGAAATTGCTGATCTCCTTCGAGTACTTTCGGAAAGCCATTCTGCTTAAGGAGGTTCAAATTATTGCCGCGTTCGCCGATCCCATGCAAAAAAAGAATCGCAGGAAATTTTCCATTTATTTTTTCAGTGGTATTAGTTGGAACAAGCACTAGAGCTTTATAGCCTCTTGTATTTGTGACTTCAATGTAAGACGGTTCTCCTACTAATCGAAGAGAAACACAATTATTTTCCCTAGAACCGGAGGATATTTCCTGAGTTATATTTATTTGACAATAAATCGAAGAATTAGATATAAAAATTACCAGCAACATTAAATATATTAATTTACAGAGATGCATTATGAACCAAATTGTTTTTACAAATCTTGCTGACGTTAAATAAAACCCTTGAAAGGTTTCATAAAATTTATCTTATTCATACTACCTACAAACTTTCTATTTTTTAAGAACAAACCTTTCAAGGGTTGAAAATATTATAATTCTATTATTTCAGCAACATAAGTTTCTTCACTTGAATAAATTGCTGTTTAGTATTCCCATTGGATGAAGTTGCTTCAAGCCGATAGAGGTACATTCCACTTGCCAGCTTCTCTCCATTCCATTGATAATCGTAGTAACCAGCAGAAAGCTCTTTATCAATTAAAGTTACCACTTCTCTTCCAAGCAAATCAAAAATCTTCAGTGATACTTGACTTGCCTCGGGCAATCTAAACTTTATTGTTGTCGTCGGATTGAAAGGATTAGGATAATTCTGATATAGTGAATAGCCAGTTGGAATTGAACTTCCTACGTCTTTCGCATCTATAGCTGTTGGAATCCCACTTATATTATATCGTAGTATTCTATTATTATATTCGTCCGCCAGCCAGATTTGATTGTTTGTATTGTCAACAACGAGAAATTCCGGATAATTTACACTGGTCGCTGTCGGAGGATTCGGATTAGTTGCAGAGATAAAGTCTGTTTGACCGAGAAGGTTTACAGCGTTCGCACCATTGCTCTGAGCTCCTACAAAGTCAAAGACCATTATCCGGTTGTTTCCTTCATCACTGACATATAATGTTCCTGTTGCATCTAGAAATACTCCGCGAGGTCCTTCTATTCCAGATTGTGTTCGCGCTGCAAGATTGGTGACAAAATCTGTCTGACCAATTATTCCATCTGCTGCTGCACCGTTCGCTTTCGTTGCTGCATTTGCAAAACGGAGGACACGGTTATTATCTCTGTCGGCAACCCAGATTTGACCGCTTGCATTGCCTGTGATACCATAAGCACGTGTTATCAATGATGCCGATAAACCCCCCGTATTGGTAGTAAAGTTTGGTTCACCAAGAACACCATCTGCAGCATCACCGTTCGATTTTGCTGCCACATTGTCAAATCGCAATACGCGTTTGTTATCTCTTTCCGCCACCCATAAACGACCAGCTCCGTCAACATATACTCCGATTGGCGCTGCCATTGTTGATGCTGATATTCCGCCGGTGTTTGCTGTTCCGGTTGTGAAATCAGGCTGACCTAAAACACGAGTTGCCGCAGAACCGCTTGCTATTGTTGATGCATTATCAAATCTCAGAACACGATTATTACTTAAGTCCGATACCCATAACCGACCAGCGGCGTCAACTGTGATTCCATACGGACGTGCCATCTTTGTCGACGATGTCCCGCTCGTGTTTGTTGTAAAATCAGGTTGACCTAGTACAGCTTCTGCTGCTGCTCCATTCGTCATTTTTGCGGCTGAACTCCAACGAAGTACACGTCTGTTTTCATAATCTGCTACAAATAATTTTCCAGTTGTTGGATCTATAGCAATCCCTTTAGGAGTATTCACCTTACTCGCCGATAATCCATTGGCTAGTGTTACAAAATCTGTCTGACCTAAAACACCAACTGCAAACCGAGGAGCGAGATCAAATCGAAGTATTCTATTATTATATTCGTCAGCCAGCCAAATTTGATTTGTTGTATTGTCAACAACGAGAAATTCCGGATAATTCACACTAGTCGCTGTAGGAGGATTTGGTGTAACGTAGGATGTAAAATCCACCTGACCGAT
>ORJL010616516.1_pt1 | contig 94149 bp, 98 predicted proteins | sample 1779941 | NCBI WGS metagenome assembly ORJL01 (sample SAMEA104232317, study PRJEB22302) | groundwater metagenome | biome: forest; feature: aquifer; material: groundwater | place: USA | collected 2011-08-07 | depth 5.8 m | reverse complement strand
TATGAGAAGCTGAGTGAAGCTTCATTATTTTATGGCGCCTTTCCCAATCTATTTTGCCTTTTACTGTGTCGCCAACTGAAAAGTCTAAGGATGTTTTGACGCCATTGGCATCGGTTCGCTCTTCTAATATGTGAACCGTCTTTCCGCCTGCTGGAATCTGCTGGCCATCTATTTCTATTATCTGCGCATCTTCTTTCACCGTATCTACAACTCGAGTGCCGTTAATAAATCCAGTATCACCAACCTGCCCGCCGCCTTCAGGGTAAAAACAAGTCTGATCCAGAATAACTTTGTTTGCTTCAATTGCTAGAACTTTCGCCTCGAATTCTGTTTGGTATGGGTTTATGTAAAATAGTTTTTTTGTTTCAAATTCCATTACAATAATTAACAGAAACGTTTTTAGCCTTTAGTTATGCGGTTCAATAAAGTTTTATCTATATTTTGACCGCTTATAATAGCAACAACTTTTTTGTTCTTTAGTTTATCTTTCCATTTCAAAACGGCTGCTATAGTTACTGCAGCGGACCCTTCTATTGGGCTTTTGAACTCTTTATAAAATAATTTGATGGCATTTTTAATTTCAGCTTCAGAAACCAGAATGCAATCGCTAACATATTTCTTGGCAATGTCAAAAGTTATAGAATCTTCTAAATCTCCGGTTAATGCGTCTGCTATAGATTCTATGTTAGGTAAGTCAATGAATTTGCCTGCTTTAAGACCTTCCGGATAATACGGAGCAACCTCTGGCTGCACTGCAATTATTTTAGCTTTGCTGCCGCTTTCTTTCAAAGCAACTGATACTCCAGAAATCAGACCGCCGCCACCAAATGGGATGAACACAAAGTCTGCATTTGGAAGTTGCTTGAGCAATTCTAAGCCTATTGTCCCTTGGCCTGCTACAACATTAAAATCATTATAATTTGCGATGTAACTTTTACCGGTTTGTTTTTCTAATTCCCTGCCATACTTTTCAGCGTCGCCGCAAAAACTGCCGTGTTTTATTAACTTGACAAATTTTCCACCAAATTTCCTTATATTTTTAATCTTGGTTTTTGATGCCGTAATTGGAACAACTATAGTAGCTTTGCACTTGTATTTTTTAGCTGCTATAGCAACTGCTATGCCATGATTTCCTGCGGATGCTGCAAGCAAACCTTTTCGTTTTTGTTTAGCAGTCAATTGTGAAATACTAAAAATCGCACCTCTTATTTTGAATGAACCGCCTTTCTGCATGTCTTCTCTTTTATAGAAAACTTCGGCATCTATCAGTTTAGAAAGAACTTTTGATTTAACAAGCGGTGTTTTTACAAAATCTTTGTCCTTTGAAAGGGTTTTTTGTGCTTGTTTGATCTGGTCTAGTATTTGCATTATACTCATTAGATAGTGCTATTATTAGAATTTGTGTTATTAGTTTTTGTTTGATTCAAAAATGCGCAATCCGGAGGCGGTGCCGATAAAACCCTGCATACAGATTCTATAAGTTGCTCTTCTGTTGGAACTGTAAGTTCTTCCTGGCCATTTAGAGAATAAACATAAACATAGCTTTCATTGCCCTCAAGCTTTTGAACAATTAACTGCCGCTGCCCGTTTGGCGCTTTGAATATGTCAGGGAACTGGTCAACAGATAAATACAATAAATCATTTTTATCAGTGTAATAGAATTTCATCCAGCTGAATCCGCCTTTATAATAGGCGTCTTCCACTCTTTGGTCAACATGACCTTCAACAACAAAATTTTCTAAAGGTTTTATTTTATCTTCTTGGGGCGTGCCGGCCAAAGATCCAACAACAAAGGCTATAGATGACATTCCAAAAATTACAACAATGACCAACGCAGCTATTCTTTGTTTTGTCTGTTTTTTCATCTAACTCACTTGTCCAAAACATATTAAAGTATAGCCCTGCCAGGATTCGAACCTGGGTCAGCTGGTCCAGAGCCAGCTATCCTTGACCACTAGACTACAGGGCTGTAACTTCTTCAGAAATAGTACAATCTATTTACTTAAATTTGCATTTATTTTCCGTCTACAGCATTAAGGCCTTTTTGTGTTATTACAAAGCATATCGACCCTACGGGATTTATTGAAGAAATGTATTTTTTTTCCACTAAACCGTTTGTTACAACATCGACCAAACTTCTTGGATCGCCTGTGAACGAACCATTTGCCTTAAACAATTCAACAAGCTCTGACCTTGATACAAGCTGCTGTTTTGAGAGTTTCTTCAGGATTTTTTCTTCTGCTGGGCTAAGCATTCGATCTATTTCTCACAAATTTATTTATACGAATAGAATAAAGATTAGTTATTATGAATGATAAAGGTTATCTGAAATTAGCTGCTAAGCAAGCAGAATTATCTGTCGTAAAGGGTGGATTTCCAGCAGGCGCAGTCATTGTAAAAAATGGAAAAATAATATCTAAAGGGATAAGCATTGGCTCCAAAATTAATGATCCAACATCTCATGCCGAAACAGCTGCTATCAGACAAGCGTGCAAAAAACTCAAAACATCTGATCTTTCTGGAGCAATAATGTATGAGTCGCTTGAATGTTGTAATATGTGTTTTTCGGTTGCTTATTGGGCAGGTGTATCAAAAATCATATATGCATGCAGGAAAACTCCTGAAATGGTTAAACATTTTTTTTATGAAGGCACGACAAACAATAATCTTTTGAATAAAAATAATAATAGAAAGATAAAGTTACTATTTATTCCTGATTTTGAAAAGGAGTGCCTTGCAACCATTGATAATTGGAAAAGGAAAAACATGTAGAAAGTTCTTTTTTAAGCTTTTCTCTAAAAGGTAATGCTTGATATTATGCCAGTAATAGGATTCACATTAACATCAATTTCAGCTTCGCTGGAAGAACTAAAGGAAAGCGGCAGCGCTGAAATAACTGTAAACAGCACGCCAAGAATTGATTCTATTGAAAAGAAAGACATACAAATGCCAGGCATGGATAATGTTGTTTCTGTAAAGTTTACGTTCAGGACTGTTTATGAGCCAAAAATCGGGGATATAACAGTTTCAGGCGACATACTTTATCAGGGAAGTGACGCAAAAGCCATTGTAAAACAATGGAAAGACAAGAAAACAATCGACTCTCAATTATACTTAGAAGTCACTAATACTATTTTAAGAAAATGTTTGGTTAAAGCCGTGATGCTGGCGGATGAGCTCCGTTTGCCTCAGCCTGTATCCTTCCCGATGGTAATACCAAAGCAAGAAGAATCAAAAAAATAATTGCTCTTCTATCACAATAAATTATATATACCAACTGCAACAAATAATTATTTATAAAATAAATTTGTAGTGACTTTTGATGCTTAAACTAAAACCACAAGATATAATACAAATCACTTTGGAAGGCATTACGCCTGAATATAAGGTAAAAAACATACACGGGGATGTAGTTGTTCTAGAGGCTCATGGAATACCAAGAGAAGTATCGTATAAAGCTCTAAACTTTTTGTATAAAAGTTGTGTTCTAACAGTTCAACGAAGAAATTCTTACGCTGAACGCGCTGCAAAAATGTTTAAATACGCAAGCGCTCCAGCCACTTAAAACATATCCTATAATATAGGCTACCGCTTTAACTCTCACAAACCAGACGAGTTCACCTCAAACTTATATTCTTAATTATATATTAAGCTTAATATATTGTATAAAATATATATTTTATTTGCCCCCTATACCTGACAAAAGAAATATATTATACAATAAATATAATACAAAAGCAATTTAAGATTAAATAGTTTATAAAATATTAATTAAATTATATATATTAGAAATGTAAATCAAAATTTAATCGGCTTCACTCACATAAAAAATACAAGAGTACGAAGTACGTCTAAGCATCTAGTTTTCTTCGTCTAGCGTATCGGCGTCCTTGTCCGCTTCTATGATCTTGTCTTCTGCTTCTTTGCTTTCCTCATTTGCTTTTGCGGCCTTGTCGCCTCGTGCGGACGCTAACATAAGAAGGTCATCAAAATCCTTGGCTATACGTCTTGTCTTTCTGAAAAAGCTTTTTGTTGAAGCCTCCACCCTGTCTAGAAGTCTATTAACAGTAGGCGCTGTTAACAAATAGCCTTTGGCAAAGCCTTCTCCAGAAGGTATTTTTATAAATTCTATAAGCCCAAGAGTGCGCCATTTCCTTATCTCCTCGTATGTTTGAGATTGTGAAACGCCAAGAATTTGTGATATTTGGTCTATAGAAAGAGGCATGTTGTCTCTTTTCAGCCTGATCATTTCCAGAAGCAACTTTGAATGATTTGCCCTGGACACTTTTCTTTTCAATCCAAGTCTTCTTACTAATACATTCGACATATCATCGGGGCCCAGATCAAGCTTATGGTCTGGCGGACTGATCCTTTGAAAAACAATATCAGATAATTTTTTCTTCATAATACATCACTGGTTGCTATATTTTTCTACCTCATTATTAATTACATCTAACTGTACGCCTGCTTGCTTTAAAGTTTCCATAGTGTCGCCATCTAAGTGGTATCTCATTTCTGCTACCACATGTTTTATTCCAGCATTAATAATCATTTTAGCGCATGTGAAACATGGAACCATCTTTGAATATAATGTAGCGCCCTCAAGGGCCATTCCAAATCTTGCAGCCTGGACAATTGCATTTTCTTCTGCATGATTTGTCCTTACACAATGCTGGCTTACTTTACCATTTCCATGGTCTACAGATTTCATCAAATGGCCAACATCATCACAATGCGGTAGGCCAGTAGGAGAACCAACATATCCTGTCGTAAGAATTCTCTTATCCTTCACAACGACACAACCGCTGCGACCCCTGTCACACGTCGCTCGTTTGGCAGCCTCTCTTGCAAGGCCTAAAAAGTACTCATCCCAATTAGGCCGCATAAAATACCCCCGTTTGATCCCCTTTTTCTGTATAATTAGGTGACCCATTTACATCAATATTACACCTAAATGGATACTTTCTCAAGTATGGCGGTGTTGTACTATCCTCATGACCGCCATCTATGGCTGCCTCTCTCATCAATGCTCTTTTAACAATATCTGGAAATTCATAAACATTCATTTTATCACATTCATAATTTACTAAGAGTCAAAAGCATATATGCCTTGTTTGACATATCTCTACCCCATACCCTTGACCACATACTAACATACTTTGTCCATAGGATATTTAACTATTTCTATTCCAGACCACAATTATGGTTTGTTGTTGGAATAACACTAATTTTATATTTCTTACGTTAGTGATGCCTCATTTTTATTCAGAATCTAGGTGGAGTGATTATTTTCTATAAAATTAGCTCTCTAAAGACAGGACCAGGTAAGTCCTGGAATTTTACTTCTCTTTCATCTGCAAAATATTGGAAATCAAATGGACCTGTAGGTTTGAGGACTTTTGGTACTTTCGCATATACTATTGGTTTCATGCCGCCCTTGCAAGGAACATTATCACCACAAGGTACTTCGTATATGCACCATTTTTTTGGCATTCTAAAAATATAATACGAAATTACTTAAGCCTTAAACAATCCGCTATTCCTAAGATGTATCTGCACATAAGGGTGCATTTCCTTGCTTATTGAAGTCACAAACCTATAGTCTGAGCTTGTTTCGTCAAGCTTGATCTTGGCCTTTTTGTTTAGCGGCTCCAGAAGGAAATTTTCAGAAAGATAATCCATTATGCCATCATAAGGTATTGACTTCATTCCTTTGAAGATCTCCCTTGTGTTTGGCAGTTGTTTTATTATCTTGCATTTTACTCCAATCTCTCTCAAAGCTATGCGCAATGCCGCCTTCGCAGAAGGCTCAGTCTTTAAAACAGCTCCGCCTGGCACATACCATTGCCCTACAACAGGCTCCTCTTTCCGTTTAACAAGCAGTACAACAGGACTTTTTTTACTGCCAAAATTAATTACTAGCTGCGTGGAAAACACAGGAAAATAGCCCCGCCAGTAATTAAATTGGTCCTTAGGCAGGTAGTACTTGCTCAATCCTTTGCTTAATTTAGCCATTAGTTATAATTGATTAATTCAGTATTATAGATTTTGTGTTGCTTATACTTCATAATAACGTAAAAATCTATAAGGAGTTTGCGCAGCATGATGTAGTATGAACTGACGTCCTTAGACGTCATACACATAAAGAAAAAGTCACGTGTATTTCTTTTGTGAGCGATAAAATAAACCTATTGTATTATATAAAATATACTTAATAATTATAGTCTTTACTAAATATATTAAAGCAAATAGTATTTTACAGCATAGTTTTCTTTGTGAGTGAAGTTATAAAGTGACCATGATAGATAGTCAAAAATATATTTATTATTTTATATTTTATAAACTGTATTAAATATGATCAGGGGCTATTCTTGCAGCCCTATTCAAAAAAGGACCTACTTGTTTTGGATAAATATGCAAATGAGCATGAGCAACATCCCTGAAAACATCCGCATAAAGCATGTTTCCTTTTTCCAATTCGCTTAAATAAAAAGTAAGAGCTGCTAAGACAGCGTTACGTGCACTAATACGATATTCTCTGCCAGTTGTAGGAAGTATCAATCGGCTTGGCATATCATCATCTTACTACTATATGATGACTTAAGTATATATACATCTAGAACTATTTTTTAACAGCAATCTTAGATTTAAGCTTGGCAAACTTTCTTAGAACGCTTTCAAAATCAGTTGCCAGATCTATGCCATCTTGGCTTAATTTTACATACTTTATCCTGCCTTTCTTTTCAAATTCTACTATGTTTACTTCTTTAAAGAAGTCCAAAAGCTTGACTGTATGAGAATAAGTGCAGTCTGTTTCCTTTGCAAGAACAGAAACATACTTTCTTCCGCCCGTTTTAATATTTAACAGCAGGCGTACTGGTTTCTTTCTTAAAAATAAAAGCTCCAATTCGTTCTTCATAGGCATACTATCTAATAGTTACTATATGTTTCCTCCTTTATATATGTTAAGTATGTGTTGGATGATATATTTTATTTAATATAGCAGTAAAAATCTAGTATTTGAAATACTTTTTACCTGCAATAATTATAGTAGAAAACATATTTTAATAAAAATATTTGTTAATATATAGATAATAATAGCCATTTTATAGCAACTTATATTCTAGATTGAATATATTATTCTATGTCATTTAATCTGCAGCCTCTGCGCAAGATATTCAAGCGTTCAGGCGCCAAACGTGTGGCAGATGCAGCTGCTATAGAGTTGGGTAAAGTGCTAGAAAAGCGCTCGTCTGAGATTCTTACAGAAGCTCAAAAGCTGGCTTTCCATGCCAACAGGCGCACAGTCATGAGAAAGGACATCAAAATGGCCAAAAAGACGCTTAAGAAGTGAACTTAAATAAATTTCACATATCTTAGTCAAATGTCAAGAATTGCAACTTCTACAGACAGACTGCGTCAGATAGTTGAAACATAAGTTCCTTACACAATTATAGAAGGAAGGTGTATCGCAGGACAACAGATAGCCGTTTTTGATGATAATGTCATTGAGTATGTAATTAATTCAGATGAAATTATGTACAATGCAGTTATGTACAGGAAAGTCCAAGAATTATCAGATTCATGCACAGAATTAAGTATTGAAGCATTAAACAAAGCAGTAAATGACGTTTTACGCGCCAATAATAAAAAACATAGGAGATATAAAAAACCCCATGCTGCACCATATGAAATGCATTTATTTGCTCTGCCTTCAAGAAAATTATTAAGTGTTCAGTAATTGTTCAATAATAAATGTGTTCCAGCCAATTATTTTTAATAAATTCAGTTTATAAAAGCAAGACGCTAAAAAACCATTAGTCAAAATCCCAGATGCTTCTTCCCCTTGAAAATTGCATAATAAAGCCGCATCCATTGCAAATCATAAGTGTTATTTTATGAGCAGTCAATCCCCATTTGCTGTCAATCTTGCCTTGTTCTTGTGTAAAATCCTTTGACTTGCATAACGGACAAACAAGTTTCTTTTTTGTGTTTTCCATAATAATCCTATTATGTAAATAATATAAAAGCGACGCCGTATAATTCTTTTTCCCGAGGGTTTTTCGTTTAGCAAACCAACGCCCTTAGGCATCAACACACTCTAAGAAAAGGGCTCCTTTTAATAATTTTGCTGGTTATTTAGAGCATGCTTGCGAACCAAGGCGCTGGAATGCTTTCCGAAATGATTGAAAAGATTGTTGCTGAAACAGGGCTTGAACCCCATGATATTATGCAGAAAATTGAGGAAAAAAAGACTGAGATGTCTAACCTCATTTCAGAAGAAGGAGCAGCTTATATGATAGCAAAAGAGCTGGGTGTAAATATAGCCCGCACTGCCGAGCGCCTGAATATATCTTCCATCTTACCAGGCATGCAAAATGTTGATATTATAGGCAAAATAACAAAAATATTGCCATTACGGGAGTTTTCTTCCGAACGCTCTTCAGGAAAAGTAATGAATTTCTTTTTGGCAGATTCTACAGGCTCTGTAAGAGTATCTTTATGGAACGATGAGATAGACAAATTAGTTTTTCAGGAAGGAGATACTATTCGCATGCGTGGCTTTGCAAAAGCAGATAACATGGGTACTGCAGAGCTAAGGCTCGGCCGCTTTGGATCATTAATTTTGTCAGAAGAAAAGATAGACGAAGTATCAGCAATAAAACTCTCTGCGGAAAGGGCGCTGATAACACAGTTCAAGGAAGGAATGTTTTGTGAAATCAGGGCATGTGTTCTGCAGGTTTTTGAAAGTAATTTATTTTACGAGATATGTCCTCAATGTGAAACAAGAGTAAAGGCAGACGAATCTCTGAATTTCATGTGTACAACACACGGGGTTGTAGAACCTGACTACAACATCATTATTAGTTGTGTTTTAGACGATGGCACAGGAAATGTCAGGGCTGTATTTTTTGGAGAAGTCGCAGAGCAGTTAATTAATATGAAAAAACGCGATGCAAAAAAATTGCATGACATAAAGGGCGTTCAGGCATTGATTGAAAAGATTCCCATAGGCAAAGATTTGCTTTTTGCAGGCAAGGTAAAAAGTAACGCTATGTTCGACCGTTTGGAATTCATAGTTAACAGTGTTAAAAAGATTGACGTTATGAAAGAGATAGAAATGTTATTGTAATAATTAGATAGTACCTCCGAAAGTGAAACGTAATGACTTTTCAATACACTCCAGATGGATTGTAGTACGTTGACTTTAACCATACTTTCGGAGGTACTGTTGGAAGTAAGTTCTTTATGATCTCCATTTCTTTGGGGTTCCATAGAGACCTTTCTTCATAAGAAAGGGATGTATAATGCCTCGCAAATCAACGGCAGAGAAAGACAAAGAATGGGAAGAAGATTCAGCTGCAGCAAAGGAAAAGGAAGACAAAGTAGAAGAAGTATCTGATTCTGAGGAATCACCTCTTGAAGAGCTGCCAGGTGTAGGTCCTAAAGGCGCTGAAAAATTGAAAGAAGCAGGTTACACAGATCTTGTGGCAATAGCAGCCGCATCAGCCGGCGAGATTTCGGCAGCATGCGAAATAGGAACAGTAACTGCAGAAAAAATTATACAGTCAGCGCGTAGCAAGCTAGACATGGGATTCAAATCAGCAGATGAAGTGCTTCTGCGTAGAAAGAATGTAGGAAAATTAACTACCAGCAGCTCTGCATTAGACGCTCTTTTAGGCGGTGGTTTAGAGACGCAAGCCATAACAGAAGCTTTTGGCGCTTTTGCATCTGGAAAATCACAGCTTGCTCATCAGTTAGCGGTGAATGTTCAACTTCCTAAAGAACAAGGCGGTTTGAACGGAAAATGTGTGTTCATCGATACAGAGTCCACATTCAGGCCGGAAAGAATAATACAAATTGCAGAAGCAAAAGGTATTGATTCCAAAAAAGTTTTGAAAAACATATTCGTGGCCAAGGCTTATAATTCTGATCACCAAATTGTTCTGGCAGAAAAAGCGAAAGACTTGGTAAAAGAACAAAACGTAAAGCTTATTATTATAGATTCAATGATGTCCCATTTCCGTTCTGATTATTCAGGCAGAGGCGAGCTTGCCCCAAGACAACAAAAACTTAACAGGCACCTGCATGCACTGCAAAAATTAGCAGATACTTACAACATAGCAATATACATAACAAATCAGGTAATGGCAAACCCTGCAATGATGTTCGGCGACCCAACAACTGCAGTCGGTGGGAATATTATTGGACACGCATGCCTTCCAGGCGATACATTAATACAAATGGCAGACGGGACGATAAAACCTATAGAAGATGTCGATTTGAAAGAGTTTGTTTCAGTAAATTTCAATGACCTTAAGGCAGAAAAATGCTTATCAGATGCAAAATTCGTAAATAGGCAGATAAAAGAAATTTATGAAATAGACACTGGTTATAAAATCAAAGCATCGCCAACTCACAGGTTTTTCAAAGTAGATGGCTTTGAAATAAAGGAGACTGAAGCACAAAACATTAAACAAGGCGATTGGTTGGTGCATGTTTCTAACCTAAATTTTGACGGGCATGAACAAGAATTGCCAGAAATTGAAATGGAAGAAATGATAACAATATCTCCTGAAGGAGCTGAATTGTTGAAAAGTGCTATCAAAGAAAAGTCATTTACCAGAAACCAAATATGTTCGCAACTTCCAATAACAGCACGACAATTGAGAAGGGTTTTAAATCAAAAATGGCCGACAAATATAAAAACAATTCACACTTTCAAGTCGCTTCAAATAATAGATGATGATTTTGATGATTACATAGATCCGTTTGAATCCTACAAACATAGAAATATAGTCATACCAAATATGTTTAATGCAGAACTTGCCCAGATGTTTGGCTACTTTTTAGGTGATGGAAATTTGGAAAAATCGTCTATAAGATTTACAGAGGGAAGGCATAAAGTTTTAGAAACATATTCAAAAATAAGCAGAAACCTATTTGGGCTAGATGGTCAAATATCAAAAATAAAAAACAAAAATGCATGGCGTCTCAACATAAATTCAGTTGTCGTGCACAGATTATTTTCCCATCTTAAGACAAACTATTTAGAATTAGTATCAAAATCGCCGAACCATATAGTAGCTTCATTTATACGCGGTTTCGCAGATGCAGAGGGGTATGTTAGCAAGAAGAAAGGGAACATGTGTATATCTCAGAAAAATGAAGAATTTTTAAAATATGTGCAAATGTTGCTTCTCAGATTTGGTATTAGATCGTCTCTGAAAAAAGGTACAAGGTGCACAAATTTGTACATGGAAGGACGGGATATGGTGATGTTTCATAAAAAGATTGGGTTAAGTGCGAATGACAAGTCTGCACTACTTGATATTTGGACTGAGCATTATGAAAATTCACATACACGCGAGCTTCTCCCATTGGATCGTCGCCAAATCTGGCGAATGTTAAAGGAAGCAGGGTTAATGCCAAGCTCATTTATGAGATCAAGGCCAATTTCTTATAAAATGATCCATAGGAGAGAATTGGAAAAGGCGGCAAGCGCATTGCATAAATCAAAATTATCAGAAGACAAACGCGTAAAATTCATAGAGTCTATTCTAACAGGAAACGTATCATTTGAAAAAGTAAAAAATATAACAAAAATGCCTAATAACGAGCCATTATATGACTTGAGCATACCGCAAAATGAAAATTACATAGCAAATGGCTTTGTTGTCCATAACTCTGGTTTCAGACTTTACCTTAGAAAAAGCAAGCAAACAAAAAGGATAGCAAGACTTATTGACTCTATCTCGCTGCCAGAAGGCGAGGCAGTCTTCAACGTGACAGAAAAAGGAATTGAGGATTAGTCACGCATCATTAGAATTAATTCCTTAGAAGATCTCATTAAAAATATTTGGTTTTCAATAAGATCATTGACATGGTACCATAACCCAGTTGGTTTTAATCCACTAATTTCAACGTTTTGAAAAGGAACAACAGAATGTTCTCTATCTGGTACATCCAAACAATAATTCCATTCACTCGTATAAAGAACAGCGCGTACCCTTAATCTTTCTCCTCTGTATTCCACTTCCTGGCCAACATGGAATTTGCTTTTTCCAAAACAATAAGATCCTGTAGGCTCGCAAGAACATTCTGACATCTAATGTTTATACAAATAATTTATAAAAAGGAAGAAGTTGAATTAATTCAGTCTAATTTTTTCATTATGTCTGCAATTCTGCTTCTTAAATCGTCTAATGTTCCTCTGGCTTCTTCCATTGCCGCTCTTCTTCCGTCATGAAATCCATTCTGGTAGCTTTCAGAATCTTTTGCAGCAGGCCGGTCTGCTTTTGGCAGAAAGCCTTCTTCAAGCGGACTGCGAACAAGACGATAATAATAACTATCAGATTTAGGATCCACCTGAAAACTATTTACAAAAAATCGCAAATGATTATCATCTGCCCAATTATAACCGTTCATTGTTATGCAAGCCATTTCTGCGTCAACCAATCTGTTCAAATCCAAACTTAATTCCCATATATGCATAGGTTTTTCGTCAACACAAACTTCCGCAGGTATGCCAAGCGCACTATTCCATTCTTTTATATCCATTTTACCGCCTTTTATTTTGCCTAATGGAAACCTCAAATCCTCAGCAACAACCCTGCCACCAATTGCCAACCTTACACCAACCGCATACATGTAGCCTTTTCGTGTTTCAATATAACTCAGAAGCCCTCGTTTTCCTTGCGGTGGCAGCAATTCAGCGCATGTCCTTTCGGAAGCATGCATTCTATACTCTCCAAAATAACTTCTAAAAATAGGGTCGCCAAGAATTTGGCCAGGCGTTATGCCTCTTTGCAGCTCTTGAATTGTAAACCTCACAACTTCTAATCCACCAATCCTGTATCCTTCTGGTAAATCATCAAGGGTTTGCGAATGCAAATCATAAAGCGTAAATAATTCTGTAGATATAGGAACTGACAATGCAGTTTGCTCGTATGTGTTTTTAGAGTATGGACACACGTATTTAGATGGTGATAGTTCAAGTGTTCGATCTATTTTTGGTAGCTTCATGAATACTTCATTACCTAAAGTTTTAAATATTCATTATTATCATTAAGTAACTAATCAAACAATTTCTTTCTCAGAAATTATCACAAAATCACCAATGCTTTTTACAGAAGAGAATGGTATCATTACCCTGTTGTTTTCATCTTTTTCTAATGCAAGATCTCCTGTGTGTTTCGTAGGTTCTACAAGAATAACATGAAGCAATTCTCCGCTGTCAGGCACAAAACTTAGGTCGCCTACAACGCCAAATTTTCTTCCAGTTTCTTCAGAAACAATAACTTTACCAACCAAATCTTTTGCTCTAGTCTTCATTTCAATCATCTCTCGATTACAGTGCTTGAAAAGAAGTTTTAAAACTTCATTTCAAGACCTCCATATTATCCTTTACTTAGTCTCTCATACTTAAATATCTGTTTCTGCTTTTTGTATTTCTTTTGTGAGCGATATTGTGTAATGTTTTCGTGATTGTAGGTTAAATTAACCTACTTTCGCACAACAATATTTTTCATCTGCGGCGATAATTGATATAAAAATGCCTTGTCTGCTCTGGCCCTTTCAACAATCCGTTCGCCCATTAACTGTTTTAGCACATTATTCACGCTCCTGACTGCATGCTGCCTTGATTTGTATTTAGCAAGATCAAGCGCATTTGCAATATCGCCTGGTGTCATTGGCCTGATGAGTCTTTCGACAACTTCTTTCTGCATTGGAGTCAAATTCTCAAGTGTCATTGCAGGCGTTTGCGGTTGCGCTTCTTCGCGTCTTCCGCCATTTTGTACTAAATCCGCAGTTATTATTGTTTTGCCAAATTTAACGCCAACGTCTATCATCTCATTTCCCATTCTAATAATATCTCTGGGAAATCCTCCTGTTCTTTCGTAAATAATATCTATAACTTCTTTTGAAAATTCATCGCCTGTGCCGCCAACATGCTGAATCCTTTTCCGTATAAGATGTTCTGTTTCTTCTTTTGTTAGGGATATCAACTCTATTTTATTGATAATTCTTTTTTTCAATGTTTCGATTTCAGAAAGCTGTTTTTCAAAAACAGGCAAACCGGTAAGCAGGATGCTCATGTTCTCAACCTGATCACTAAGCACTCTTAGCCATTCTAAAATTTCCATAGGTGATTCGTGGGCTTCATCCAACATTACAACCAAATGTTTTTTCCCTATTTTCCTATTGAGAAAATAAGGTATATCATAGAGTGTTCTAGCATATGCAGCGCCTGGGAACAGAAATCTTATTACCCAATTTGACCTATATTTTACATTAAATATATCAACAAACTCCTCTGGTTTCATTGGTGGTTTCCCAATGTAAATATAATCAAAATCTGATGGCAAATTGGCAGTTACCCATTTCAACATAGTAGTTTTGCCAGAGCCTGTAGGTCCTATTATCAAGGAAACTTTATGTTTTTCCTCAAGCACTCTGAGAATTCTCTGTGTTTGATCAGAATAACCAACAAAAAGCTGAGGTAGAATACTAAATGTAAAAGGATTGGCCTGCCAACCTACTTTATTAAACCATTCTTTATGGCCAAGTATACCGTCAATAAACTTAGTAATAGAAGGCTGAACATTCCTATCAATAGGTATAGTAGATTGTTGTTGACCAGCCAGCACTAGCGTTGTTTGGACCGTCTTTTCATCTATTTTAGGTAATTCAGCTATGCTTTTCTCTACATTCTCAACTAATTCTTTCCTTTCACCATCCATAAACAGCTATGAATTCATAACTATTAAAAGATTTATATCTTCAACTTCACGAAAAAACACAACAAGTTCACAGAATCGTTAATTAAGCTCATCCAACTTCACAAAAAGAAAATTAAGTTCACCAAAAATCGGAAATTTCAAGTTCTGTTTCACCATTTGTTTCATAAAACCTTCACCAGATATTCACAGATTTCATTAACTTCACAGTGAATTCACATGAAGTTCGTGAAGGGTTTATGAAGGTTTAGTGAAGATCATATGAAGGTCTTTGTGAAGGGTAAAACCCAAATTTTCGTTATTTTACGGATAAAACCCGTAGTAAATTCAGAAAATGTGAGCTTGAATATTTTGCCTTTCTAGCAATGCCATGATTTCGTGAGGATACATTTTAGTCCTTCATAACCTTCATATGAAGCTTCATCAACTTCACAGGCATTCATCATGAAGTTCACGAACTTCACAGTAGTTTCACGAACAACTTCACAGAATGTTCACAGACCTTCATGAACAATAATACTAGCCGTAGAACTAAGAATTATACAGGTTAAATTATTTCAGAATACTAAACTAGTTTTGACCAATTCTCTCAATTAGCTTCATCATTTTCATAATCTGGTCCAATGACTTTCCTTCCTGCAACCGCTCTATAACATATGGTTTAAGTCTTAAGACACGTAGTAAAGGTTTTTCAGAAGGGCCTAAAGAAACATCTTCCAGAAATGGCTTTAAAGCCGTATTTACATATCTTGCAATTGTAGCATGAGAATATTTGCATTGCCTTGCTATTTCCCTAAGCCAAATGCCATCCGGATTAGAAGCCAAAATGCTCATTATTCTTCCCATTTTTTGACTGTTCAAGCCTGGTTTTCTTCCCATGTCTTATAAATTGACCAGCTGGATATATAAAGTTATTTTGCAAGCTATACGCCTATAAGTGCAAAATTTTGAAGGATAAGACACAAAGAAAAGTCAACAAAAAATTAGACTCACACAACCTTTACTTCCTGTCCACGACTACGCTTATATATAGGAATTCTGACATAATAACTTATGCGCCTTTTTGTTGCCGTAGATATTGACAAACAGATAAAATCAAAAGTGCTTGAAATTCAACATAAACTGCCTAGCCATGGATTAAAGATGGTCAATCCTGAAAATTTTCATTTCACATTAAAATTCTTAGGAGAGCAGCCTGATAATAAAATCAATGAAATTTCTTCTGTGCTTAGTGACATTGCTTCTAAATATAAGCCATTTATAATAAACATCAGCGGTGTAGGCGCTTTCCCGTCAGATAGCTCTATTAGAGTCTTATGGATCGGATCATCAGGCCTTGAGCCTCTTCTTCTGGATATCCATAAATCTTTAGACCAGTTCAAGAAAGAAGATTATAAACCTCATCCGCATTTGACTCTGGCAAGGGTCAGCGCTAGCAGCCCAGAACTAAAGGATATTATTATGCATCTAAAAAATTCTGAAATAGGAGCTATGACTGTGAACTCTTTTGTTCTTAAAAAATCCGTCTTAAAACAAAGCAGCCCTGTCTACGAAGACGTAAAAAGATTTGACTTACCTTAATCCAATTATTCTAGTATATCCTGCCTGTTTTTGCTGTTTTTTACAGTCCTGCTGACCAATGTGTCTGTAGTGCCGGGCTTTGATCCATAGGCAATTATTACATTATCTCCAGTTTTCAGCAAGCCCGCTTTTACAGCAGCATGCGTGGCTGCATTTAAGTTTATGGCAGGACTTTTAAAATCGGCTTTGTCCATCAATACACTTTTCACGCCCCAACACATTTGTAGTTTTCTAGCAATATTAATATTATAAGTGACTGCAATTACACCGCATTTGGGCCTGAATTTTGCAATGTGCCTGGCCGTATATCCGCTGTTTGTCAATGCCATTATTTTAGCATCCTGCTTGTGCAACCAATGTACAAATGCATCTAAACATATTCTGTCCGGCTCTCTATGAGCAGCATAATAATAAGGGTTGTATGAATCAAGGTCATTTTCTGCATTTTTTGATATTTTTATCATCCATTCTATGGCGGCCATAGGATTTACACCGACCGCAGTTTCATTGCTCAAAGCGCATGCGTCTGTGCCAGATTGTATGGCCCAATAAATGTCATTAGCCTCTGCTCTTGTAGGTCTGTCATTAGTTTCCATAGAAGCAAGCATTTGAGTTGCTGTAATAACAGGTTTTCCGGCCATATTGCATTTTTTAATTATTGATCTCTGGACAGATGAAATGTTTTCCAAACCTACAGATACAGCAAGATCTCCGCGCGCAACCATAATGGCGTCTGATGCTCCTATAATAGAATCTATATTTTTAACAGCCACAGGCACTTCTATCTTGGCAACTATTCCAACAGATCTCCCTCCAAATTCCTCTATTTTTTTCCTGTATTTTAGAATGCTTTCTTTGCTTTGTACAAAAGATATTCCGACAAATTCAAGGTTATTTTTTGCAGAGAATTTTAGAAAAGGAAGGTCATTCTGCACAACATCCTTGCTTTCTGTTTCTATTGTCGGCACATCAATCCCGCTTTTTGCCCTGATTTTTCCTGAGTTCAACGTTTCGCATATAATCATGCCATTTTTGACAGATTTTACTTTTAGAACAAGACGCGCATCGTCAATAAAAATTTCCATACCGGGTTTCACATGCTTATGCAAATCCTTGCAGTCTATTGGAAATTCATTGTCTTTCCTTTTTCCACCCAGTATGATTTCTACGCCTTTTCCTACATCTGTGTTTTCAAACCCTTCAGAAAATCTCATTTTAGGCCCAGGCAAGTCTCCTAAAATTGCAGCGTCTGGCCGCACTTTTCGTACATTGTCTATAACTTCCTGTTTTTCATCAAGAGTGCCATGGGAAAAGTTTATCCAAAAAACATCTATCGGGGCTTTTTTGTAAAGGCCGTTCAAAAACATAGCAGGCCCGATCTTTGCTATTACCTTAGTCTTATTTTCCATCAATTTTGATTTGTTTGTCAATTTAAATATTGCTGTAATCTTGTTTTGATGATTACTGATAAACAACTAATGAAAGTATCTCTTGCTATGGCCATAATAGGAATTATCAGTTTGGCGGCAATTGCATATTATGTTGAACCGCCAGAAGCAGCGATAAACACAATAAGCGATAGTTACCTTGGAAAAGTCATATCTGTGAAAGGCGTTATATCAGATATGAGCAAGTCTAGGGATGTTCAGGACAGAGAAACGCTGTTTTTTACATTGTCAGACTCAACAGGCTCTATAAAAGTGGTCGCTTTCAACAGCGATATAATTTTGGAAGACGGCGATGTCATTTCTGTTGTTGGGAAAGTGTCATTTTATCAAAACAAGTATGAAATTATAACAGAGTCTGTTGATAAAATATAATCAGTAACCTATTGTACCGATAAAAGTTCTCAATAGGTTTGTTTTTGAGATTTTCTATAACATGCAGTTTTAATATTTTTCGGTTACCACACTGTTATGCGTTACTTAGTAGTTGGCAGCTTCAAGGGCAAGTTTAATGAAAGACTGCCAGGCTTTGCAAAAGATGAAAGAATAGATACAGTTGTATCACTGGGAGATTTTAAAACGCTAGAGTGTGCGGCTGCAGCATATGATTTTTTTTCAGCCTATCCAACGATTGAAGTACCTGGTTATCGTGACCTCGTACACGCACGCATGATCGAAGATATAGAAAGTCGTAGGAAAAAGAACGAAACAATGCCAGTAAACAAAAAGCATAATGAAGCATTAGAGTTTTTTAGAAGCGAAAAGGCTCTTGCAGCGCTAAAAGCTCCTGTTGAAGCAACACGCCCTTGTTCATTTGTAAGATACTTTTCATTGGACAAAGCCCGTTTAGGCAATACTTTTAAAACAGCAGTGTCTTACGCCCCGCTTGCTTGCACAAATGGCAGTAAAAATGAAGAACAGGAGTGGCTTCCTCAACACTTTAGATGTCATCTGCTAGATAGAGAAGATTATATTGAGAATTTTAAAGAAATGGAAAAGCTTGACTTGTCAATAATGATAGTAAGCGAAGGCAGTGAACAAAGATATGTAAGGTATTCTGAAACTAACCTAGTAGGAGCGCACGCAGCTGCAAAAGCTGGTGACATTCATAAGCTTGAAAAAGATGCATTACACCTCATAAATCCAGGCGATGTAGTTTCAGGTCACCTTGCAATTATAGACACAGAAGCTGTTGAAGATGGGGTTGTGGTGCCTTACTTGACATTCTATGCGCTTTCGTGAAAATATAGCTGTCTTTTATAGATATTTGTGCAGTACGGCATATAGTATAAGCTGCGCAAACGACTATATATTTCTTTTTCCCAATAACTCTTGTGATATTATGTTGAAGCATGCAATCATTCTAGCCGGAGGAAGTGGCACGCGTTTAATGCCACTTACGCAAGACAGGCCAAAAGCCCTTGTTGAAGTTGATGGATTGACACTCATAGAACATCAGATAAAATGGCTGCGCAGCAATGGTATAGAAAACATACACATTTCATGTTCTCAAAAATGGCTGGAAATGATAAAGCAAAAGCTTGGTGAAGGTATCGACGCAGTCAACGACGCAAAGCGTCCAAGCACACAGGGCATCAAAGCATTTACTGTAAAATATTATCCTGAAACAGAAGCAGCAGACACAGGAGGCGGCCTGAAGATCGTGCTGGATAATGCAAACATAAATGAGCGCTTTCTGTTGTGCAATGTTGATGACCTTAACGACATAGATATATCGGAAATGGAAAAGGTGCAAGGAAATGTTATGTCACTTCATCGTTTCCGATCCCAGTTTGGTGTCCCAAAAACAAACGGGGAATTTATAATTGATTTTCTACAAAAACCAGAAACAGACTTTTGGGTTAATGAAGGCGTTTACATTTTTGAGCCTGGTATAAAGGAAATGCTAACAGAAAAATGCAATATGGAGCGCGAAGTTTTCCCAAAACTTGCAGCTTCGCACAAATTACGTTTCTACAGGCACAAAGGGTTCTGGCACACTGTTAACACGGTTAAAGACGTCACAGAATTCAAAAAGATAATAGATGATCGGGATTAAATAATAATTTGACACTTACTGTTGTTTACCCTCCGAAAGCGTTCAAGTTCAGTATTTTGTCGAGCAGGAAAAGCTCTGCTTTTCCAAGCATCACACGGCTAACTTGAGGAAATTTTTGATTTCCTAAGTCGCCAAAAGATTTTGAAAAAGTCTTTTGCGCGAAGCCGATGTGTTTTCAGGAATTTCAAAATAAAATCTCCCAAAATTGACAAAATAAGTCGTTGAAACTACGCTGGTAAGAGCCAAGTAACGAAGTTAAGTTTATATATCAGACACAGTCATAATAATAAAATGGTAAAAAAGAAAAGTTCTCGCGCCATTAGCAAAAAGACTTCCCATGCCAATAATAAAATAGTTCTAGTGGCGTTTCTGTTTACAGCGATAGGAGCTCTAGGATTGTTAGCAGTGCTTACAATATCAACACAACCGCCAGCTGGCGCCGAACTAGCAATCAACGAAACAACAGAACCTCCAACAAATCTTGTAGGCGGAGCAACAAAATGCGTCTTTGACGGTTACGAAGACAGAAAAAGACAATGGGAACTAGATGGCGAGCCTGCTTCTGTAAGTGAAAGGAGAACAAGATACAAATGTCAGACTTGTTGGTTTGGCTGGTGTGGCCGATCATATAAACAATGGGATCCATGGCGGCCTTATGCATATTAATTCTTTGTTAATTTTAATTAGAGGTCTTTGAATAATGCCCTCATACGACCTGATTGCAAAAAACAGGTTTATGTTTTTCTTATCTCTTCTTCCAGCATTTCAGTAAATTCTTCTTTCAATTCTTGTAATCTCACTTCTGTTTCAGCTTCTATCGTCAGTCTTATAGATGCCCCTGTGTTTGACGCCCTTATCAGTATCCAGCCGTCTTTGTAGTCGACCCTAACACCATCCATTTCATTTATTTTTCCATCAGCAGACTTTAGTTTTTGTTTTATTCTTTCAACGACATCAAACTTTTTCTTGTCATCGCATTCAAAATTCAGCCTTTCAAAAGGATAAGCTGGCATTTCATCAACAATTTCTGACAGCTTTCTTGGTGTGTTTGACGCTTCTGGCGTCTGTCTGGTTCTGCTTAGCACGCACGCAGCATAGAAGCTTATTGCTATAGAATCATCAAAGGGCACGAGCAAAGGTATTGAATAATGGCCTGATCGTTCAACGCCAAAAGCGGCGTTTTCTTTCTGCACTGCCTGCATCATGTAAGTATGGCCAACAGGTATCCTTTCTACTTTTCTGTTGAACTTTTTTGCAATATCATCTATCATTTTTGTGCATTCAACATTTGCAACAACAAGACCTTTCTCTGTCTTAAGCAGCTCTGTAAGAATTATATATGATATTTGTTCAGGCGTCAATTTCCTTCCCTTTTCATCCACTGCGACTAACCTGTCGCCATCGCCATCATATGCAATTCCCATGTAGGCATTTTTTACTCTTTTTCTTAATTCTGTCAGTTCATCTTCTGCCGGATCAGGCAATCTGTTTGGAAAATCGCCGTCAGGCTCTGTAAAAATATCATCAATCTCAAACTTGGCTTTTTTGAAAAGTTCAGGCGCCAGACTGCCTGCAGCCCCGTTGCCGCAGTCAATGACAATTTTTAATTTTTTGTCAGGCTTCACTCTTGCAAGAATGTGTTCGATATATTCACCTATTATTTTTTTGCTGGAAATTTCCTTCGGGATTTTTTTGTCTTTTTTGGTATAAATATTTTTTCCAACAATGTCTCTTATTTTAAAGTTTTGTTCTTGTAAAAATCCTACACCATTCTTGTCAAAAAATTTTATGCCATTCCATTCTTTTGTAAGGTGTGAAGCTGTAATGTACGCTGCATTAATATGTTGCTTCCATCCTGCAAACACAGTAACAGCGAGCGGAGTCTGTCCTATAATTGTAGCATTATGCCCACTGTCAGTCAATCCTTCTACAAAGGCTTCTGCTAGCGGCGCGCTCGATCCTCGAACATCCCATCCTACGACGCAATCGTGGCCAAATGCATTGCCTATTTTTCTCATTATATCTTCGTCTAATGTTTTCCCATACAGGCCTCTTACATCGTAAGCCCTGAAAATTGAAGGGTCAAATTTTACAGACATTCAGATCAAATTGTTAGAAATGGTTAAAAGCCAGATGGTACTAAATTAAAATAATGTCTTATAGCTAACTGTTATGCGACATGTTTGTTGGTTATAGCAGGTTCGAATAATATTGGAACTTTTAATTTGAACCTGCTATACTGTATGTTCCAAAATCAACTGAACATAATATTAGATAGATGGGAGGCAAATAAATCATAACCGTGTTATTTATTTGGCTCACTATAAGGGAAAAAATAAAAGAAAAGGTTCAATCGTCTATTAGCTCCGGTTCTAGTGATCTGTCTTTCTTTATGTAGATGAAGTCGTTGCAGACGTCACACTTAAGTTCCACAAAAAGAGTCGTATTGATATTTACTCTCATTTCTTTGCCGCAGCATATAGAATTTTCCATAGGTATCACAGTCTGATGGCTCTGATACTTGGTTTAGATTATCTCATTGCTTCTTTCTTCTTTGCTCTTCTCTTTGCCATAGAATTAGATGTTCTAAGTCGCTATATAAAGATTTTGGGACTGAAAAGAAATTTATAGTGGGAAAATTAGCGCAATATCGGCATGTCGCCAGCAAACCTCTTCACAGCTTCGTCTTTGAGCGGTTGTTAAACATGCAGACTATTTCTGTGCTACCCAAGCCAGATAATCAGGACCGCAGAGATACAGAGCGGTAAGGCGCCCATCATCATATTCACCGCCAATATACAAAGCTAAGTAACTATTTTCTTTTACCGCTATTAAGGCGCTTTGATAGATAAATAACCTTTCATGCCAAGAGAGTTTTGAAGCCTCGTCATCAGATATTTTGATGAGGCATTGATTTTGCCTATCAATTTTGTACCAACGTGTTTCCAAGGGAATATTCTTGTTACTGACCCAGCACCAATCATCTTTATATTTTTCTATAAACTTTTGGTCCAACACTGTTTCTGTTGCGGAAGCAAAGGATTTTCTCCCAGAGATAGAAGTTTGAACTTGATCGAGGGTGACTCTATTTTCTGATGCGAATATTTTCATATAAATCCAGTCAATTTCTGAAATATATATATTCATTTAACCTTATTTCAGCTCAGCGATGCATATTCAGTACAATAGCTGTTTTCATTTTATTCACTCTGTTTTCCAGTCTTCACTTTCAAGCTTCTGCCCTAGATATGTTGCATTCTGGGGTGTGTCGTCAAATTTTACCTTGAAAAGCTTTACTTCGCCGCCCCAATTGTTTACAAACTCAAAGTTCTGCAGGCCGGCGCCATGAAAGAAATACATTTTTGTAAATAGTGCGTTTTCCAGTTCAGGCGGCATGTAAATAACCGTTTGCCTTGAAGGATCCAAATATAATGTTCCTTTTACTGGTGCATTTTCTGTAACTTTTTGCGCCAGCGTGCCTTCAGGCGTTGCAAAAATAAGTTTTTCTATCTCAGCTAATTGTGTGTCTTGTTGCAAATAAGCATTCAAAACCCCACTGTCATCTTTTATAACAATCTGCTGGTTTCCAAACGGGTAAATATATGCTATTACGTTTGGCTGTCCTACCAAAGGCCTTGACTGTGCAAGATTGATAAAGGCATATGATGACTGGCGTCCTTTGTTCACAGGATCCCATGTTGAAAAATAAGACCACCAGACGCTTTTTCCTATCAAATCATTCGAAGCAATAAAATACATTTCTCCGCAGGATTTTCTGTATTTTTTAAGTATGTTCATGGCAAGCGTTTCATTATCAGTATAAAGAGAGGTAGCAATATCCTGTATGCGCGATGTTGTCACATTTAGTCCATCAAGTTTAACTGTTCTTTGCGAGCCTTGGGAAGCTCCGTCAAAAACAACCCCGCGTCTGGCTATTCCTGTTATGAAATGCCCAGGATCCCAGTAAGTTGCTACAACTGCGCATTCTGGCGTGTTCTGTTTTATCCAATTCAATGCTGCAAACCAGTTGTCTGAAAGCACTGTTCCTTGATTCTTTGCAATGTAAACGCTTGGACTAAAAAAATAAAAATATCCTATGGCAAAAATTACAAACAAAACAAAGCATAAAGCGCCTGCTCTCTTGTCTAGTTTTTTGCCCCAAATAAGCGCGCCAACTATAATTATTAAGGCCGCTGTTGTAAGCAAGTAGTCGTTCAAAATGAAAAATACGGCTAATGAAATCACAAATGCGCCTGTCACATAAAGACTATTTTGACTTACCATGTATAATCACTTATTTTTCAAATTCCTCTTTGTACAGCAACATGTTCAGTATTTTAGACAGGATTATTCCGCTGCCTATTGCCATTGGCGCTGAAAATAATATGCTAAATCTTACTGCAAGTATTGTGGCTAAAAACGGGCCCACAAACCATATTATCAAGAGTAATACAGTGTCCATGTGCATTTTTGTTTTGAAGTATGAGTAAAGAAGATAAATTAGAGCATATACCATCAGGAAAAATGGAGATAATAGCATAAGATAAGGGGTATTTCCGCAAACTTGGCATGTTCGGAGTATTACTTCCTTAGGATCTCCAGTGCCTTGCAACTCTGCAACACTGACGTAAACATTAGGAAACTGTATGCCTTCTTCGCTCTTTATGCTCTGGAAATCTATAGGGCCTGTAATTCCGGATGTAAGTATGCTTATTCCCCAGAATGGCACTATTGTCAGCGCAAGAAAAACAAAAAATAACGCATAGGAAGTAACAACATATTTGTATTGATGTATAATTCTCCTGACGCTGCGCATTTTTATTGCGTCAGCTATAAGTTTCAATATTAAAAATCCCGTCATAAGCCATACAACGTACCAGCGGCCGCCCCAAATATGGCTCCAAAGACCTATTAACGCGCCAACAACAGCAGAATATGCAAAAAGTTTTGGCGTAAATTTCTTCGTTTTTTCTACATACTTGTAAGTGTAGAGAAAAGCTGCCATAACAACTAAGGGAAAGAATATGACGATTGCATCGCTGTCTGGATCGCCGCCCAAAGATCTGGAAATATTTGACACTTCAAACACGATAAAAAAAGCGGCTAATACGCCTGCTTTCCTGTCATACAATATCTTGCCTATGTAATACATTGGTATTGCTGACAGCGATGCAATAATAGGCGTGAACCATATCAACCACTGCCACAACTGCATGTCTGCAAAAAATAAGCGGACAAACATGTAAGAATATGCGCCAAGATGCTGATAGGGGAATATTTGAATTCCTCTGTACTCGCCATGCGGCGAGACTATAAGATTATCATATAACGGAAGCGTGCCGCCGTTTAATTGTATTTCATCCATCCAGCGGTAAAAGGTGTATGAGTCGATATTTCTTAAATATGGCCAGTTATAATCCACGACCCTGACGCCCACGCCAAGAATAACTATAATTAGTACTGCTATAAACGCCCATCTATTTTTTAGGAGATTCCCAAAATTCATACAAACATTACATTGACAAAGTTTAAAAACAGAGAAGTTAACTACGTTGCCAAATCAATTCGGCCGACAATTTCAGTCTTTTCATATGGCGGGAGAGAGGCCACCATGCCATTACCAGAGTTAGAAGGGAGCCAGCCAAGAAGGACGCCGAAGCGGCCGCCGTCGCCGCGCGGGTAGAAGCCGCGCCCAGCGAACCTTACTCCATTATCTGTGTCTTTATCAATACGATCTTCTCTATAATAACCAGATAAATATTTAGTATCAAGACCCGCGCCTTTCCATCTTTTTACAGCTTCGCGTCTGTTTTCAAAAGGTGTTGTTTCAACAGGGACAGGCGTGCCTTCCTGGAACAGACCAGCCAAAGTTCTATCGCTGTCATTAGTAGGAACAATATATCCGCTTTTTGGCGCCCACACATGTTTAGTTCTTTGCCAGCCTTTAACACCATCAAAAGAAGTTACTCTTAGATGCAGCCTTCCTTTGTCGTTTTCTCCCTTTCCGCCTTCCCTTATTTTGTCTCTTGTAATAAGGCCAAAAGGTGCTTTTGTTAATTTCTGCCCGTCTACTGTTCTTTGTTTGTACAATGTCTCAATTGCTCTAGCAACAGGATTGTTAAAACTATCAGCGCTTTCAAGTTGAGCCATTGCATACAAACTCAATGGAGTCTGTGCATGCAAAGACTTGTAAGAGTTTCCCCACCCTTTAGGTTCTAAAGATACTGTAATTATATTATCTCCTTGTGAAACTTCCACTGCGTATCGCATTCTAAAAAGAACTTAGAAAAGTTTAAAAATAGCAGATTCTACTCAAAATGCCATTGTAAATGTCAGGTATATGCCCTCGTTTACATGGCGCATAGACAATATGAATAATGCTATAACAAAAGCAATGTAGGTTATTTTAAGCAGTGTGCCAAGCTTCCTGTTTTTTTCGCTTGCAATAGCCATGACAATGAAAACAGGAAACATAAGAAGCACATACCTGCCTATGCCGTTCAAGTTGGAAGAAACCAAAACTATCAGCAGGTTTACAACAATGTATATTCCGTATTCTGGTTTCAGATATTTGAATGCATAGATTGTTGCTATCGTTAGCAAGACAAATACAGACAGGTTTACAAAATTATAAGCCAACATGCTCAGGCTGTTGGGGTGTATGATTGCTGAGATTGCGCCTATTACGCTTGTCCATGGATAAGATATCTGCTTTGCATATTGAGAAAAATGCATGAATTGTATCAATGCATTGCCAGTGACAATGAACTGGTAAAGCATGAAACTTACAAACCCTAGTGGTGTCAGAAACAGGTATAAAATTGACTTGTTTATATTTTGTATTTTGAGCAATGAGTAGACTCCATTGTGTTTGGACGCTGAAGGCGTCCAAACACAATGTCTCCTGCTTGAAAGATACATGTAAAGCATTGGAATAAAAATGATGATGCCGTGTATACGCGTAAGCGACAGGCAAAAGCCTAACAGGCCTGCATACAACCACTTTTCATGTCTAGCGCACAAAAACATAGTGACCGCAAGAAACACAAAAATTGCTTCTGTATACATAGCAGTCATAAAGTAAATCGTGGGAAACAGCAAGAAATAGAAAAGTGTTTTGTATGCCAGCTTCTCGCTTTTCAATTCACCTTTTACCAGCAAGTAAAGCGCTATAACTGCAAGAAATGATGCAATGTTAACTATGAGAAACGCAGCAGTTGCATACCCAACAAAACTAAATATTTTGATTAGTAAAGGCAGGAAAGGGTATAGTGAATAGTTGCCACTGTTATTATGGAATTGTGCATTGTATCCGTTCTCAGCTACGTCAAGATAACCGCTTGCATCATACTGTGCCCAGCCATTTAGAAATTCATTGTCTACTACATGTATCCTATGAGTAACATCTGGCAAAAATGAGCCCGCAAATCCTCCTGATAATATTATAACTTTTGATATTATGAAAATAATAACAATTTTGTGAAATGTCTTGTCTCTGCTCAAGTTGTGTAATATTTCTTTCAGGTTATCAAACATCAAAAACCAATTCTCCACAAAAATACTTTTACCAAAAAGAGGGCATTATTCTTCGTTTCTTTGAATATTTTTATCTTAGATTTCCCATAAAGTCTTTTCCCTAGTGATACAGGAACTTCAATGATATTTGCTTTTTTCTGGATTAGCCTGAACAATATTTCTGCGCAGATTGTAAAGCCGGTGCTTCTAAGTTTCATCTGTTTCAGGTGCTTTGTATTATACACTCTAAATATAGAACTGTATGATTTTATTTTCATGCCAAAAACTACAGAATATAATACATTTATTCCTTTGCTCAGGACAACTCTTAAAAAAGGAACATCTTTCATGACCTCGCCGCCAGCAGTATAAGGCGACCCTATCACACAATCTGCGTTATGTTTTTTGTAAATATCCAATAGTATTGTCATGTCTCTTGGATGAAATGTAAAATCAGAATCCAGCATTATTGTCATGTCTCCTTTTACAGCATTTATTCCCGTGATTATTGCCGCGCCAAGCCCTTTGTTAGAGCCATGTTTTATTAGAATGATTTCTTTATGGCTTTTTTGTAGCTCCTCTGCTTTTTTTGCAGTGTCATCATCGCTTCCATCGTCAACAATAATGATTTCATATGTCATTTTCAGCCGCGTAAGAAAAGGTATTAGTTCTTTCTCTATTCGCAATATATTTTCTTCTTCATTGTAAGCCGGTATTATAACAGAAAGCATGCTCATCCGCCTGTAATTATATTTATTATGTATTCAGCTGTATGTCCGTCTCCAAAGGGGTTTTCCCACTTTATTTTCTTGTTGAGCATTGTTTGTGATGCATTTAATATGCTATTTGAATCAGTGCCAGCGAGCATATTGCAGCCTATTTCAATTGTTTCAGGCCGCTCTGTATTTTCTCTAAGCGTTATGCACGGAACCTTCAATATGCAGCTTTCTTCCTGAATGCCGCCAGAGTCTGTAATGATAAGCTTTGCGTTCTTTTCAAGCTGCAAAAATTCTAAAAAACTGACGGGCTCAATAACTTTTACTGTTTTTGGCATTGAAACTTCATACTTTGTTATCATTTTTTTGGTTCTAGGGTGCATCGGGTATATAACAGGCAAGCCAAATTTTTTGTAAAGGCTGTCAAAACCTTTTAGTATGCCTTCTATTTTACTTTTGGTATCAACATTTTCTTGCCTATGCGCAGTGGCAAGGAAATAGCCGCCGCTTTCAAGTCCAAGCCTTTTCAGCGCGTCGACTTTTTTATCGGCAATTTCAATGTTCTGCTGAACAGCATCCACTATGGTATTTCCTGTCATTATAATTTTCCGCTTGTCAATTCCTTCCTTTAATGCATTTTCCCTGGCATTGGATGTCGGCACAAAAAGATATTCTGAAACATGATCGCTCAAAACTCTGTTTACTTCTTCTGGCATAGACCTGTCATAACTTCTAAGCCCTGCTTCAACATGGCCTACCGGTATGCCAAGTTTAACAGCGCACAAAGAAGCGGCAAGGACTGTTATAGTATCGCCCTGTACAAGAACAATGGAAGGTTTTTCTTTTCTAAAGACATTCTCAATTTTTAGCATCATCCTTCCTGTATGGTCGCCTTGCTGCTGGGGCGATTTTGATTTTATTCCTAGATTGTACTGTGGCAAAGGAAGCAATAGTTCATCAAAAAAGAGCTTGTTCATGTTGTAAGAATAATGCTGGCCAGTATCAATTATAAAATAATTTAACTTGCGCTTCCTGCATTCTCTGATTATAGGGCTCATTTTTATTATTTCAGGTCTTGTTCCAACAACAATGGCAATTTTCATACTCAACTATACAAGATAATCTATTTTAACTTTGTTTTTTTGAACGGCATATTCGTGATAAAAATCAATGGCCTGAAGAGCAAACATGCTGCACCAGGAATTTATATGGTTCATTTTTTGTCCGTTCTCATAGCCATAAAACATTCCGCCAGCCTGATTGCTGCTGGCCTGTAGATTTTGGAATGAAACCAAGCGGTTGTACAAAAGTTCAAGCTTTTCTTTTAGTGGAAGGTTTCTTTCCTGCATCATCAGCACGCCGAGGCGAACAATCTGGCTGAGTATGTCTGTGCGCTGGCTCTCATCCTTGCCTTCTGATGAATAAAGTGTCGGCAAACCGCCGTCTTTTAGTTGCTGTTCAAAAGCCCATTTAACAGCGCTTTCAATGCTGTTAATGTATTGTTTCTTGTTCAAGAAGTGATTTGCATAAATAAGTCCTTCGCATGCATATGAGTGTGGATGAAGATGTGTTTTGTCCCCAAAAATAAATCTTCCAGAAGCTTTCTGAAATTGCAAAGAAGCGTCGCATAATTTTTCAGCAGAATTCATGTATTTTGCTTTTCCAGAAAAATTTGAAAGCGCTATTAACCCGAGTGATATCTTTGCATGATAACCTCCTGACTGTGTAGACCATTTGCTGTCGTTATTCACAGCTTCTGATATTGTAACATCAAACATTGCATTCATAAGGCCGTCATTTTTTTGAATAGAAAGAAGAAAGTCAGCAATAGTTTCTGCGCCATCAGAATATTTGTTTATTTTAGAGACTCTTGCTAGATTTGTAAGCCCGAACAAAACCATGCCGTTATCAAATGAAAAAATATTATTATCTGGCTGCCCATCGTGGTGTATTTTTACTATTACGCCTCCACAATCATGTAAAGCCTGGTTAAGCAGCCAGTCCCCTGCAAGTTTTGCTCTTTCAAGAAACACTTCATTATGAGTTATGTCGTACAAGTACAAAAGAGTTGTTATGCCATAGCCTGTTATTTCCGAATACATAAATGCATGCGCGCCTTTGTCTATATCATACCACGAATTGAAGCTGCCGTTTTTCTTTTCGTCAGAGCTTATGTTCTGTATTCCAGAATTTAGCATCCACTCTGCTAGTTTTGCTGTCTTTTCTAAATGTGTTGACGCCAATGCGTCGGTTCGTTTTAGCATTTGAACCCCACCGTAACTACGCGCCCCATGAGATATTTGAAAGGCCATAAGTTGTTTATTTTATTTTCAATCTTTTCACATAATCTAAAATAAGAATCCATGAAACCCGGATAATGTTTATCCATGAAATCGGCTAATTTGACAAATCTAACTATATCAGGTTCGCCGAAGACAGAGCCATATGTTTTTATTATATTAAAGCCTGCTGTCTTGAACATTTTTTCCATTTCCCATACAGTATTATATTCATCAATTATCCATCCCCATTTTTTAAGAGGCCAGCGAGGCCATCTGTTGCCAACTGTCTTGCATAAAGTCTTGTAAATTGACAAAAGAGACAGGCTGTTATAATTCAATAAAATTAATTTTCCGCCTTTTTCCAAAACTCTTGCCATCTCGTTTACAGCGATTTGCTTTTCTCTTTTTGAGAGATGTTGCACAACCCTGACGCATATTATTGTTTTGAAAGAATTATCCTTGAAAGGCAGATTTTCAACGCCGCCGGCGATTAACATCATCTTATTTTTTGATTGTTTTTTTAACTTGTCCAAAAAACTTATCGAGAAATCAAGGCCGCACGCCTCAATATTATCTTGAATTGGCACTATTATTCTTCCAGTCCCGCACCCGACATCAAGCAAAGGACCATCTTTGTCAAGGTCCAAAAGCTTGTAGATTATTCTTAGTTCGGATTTGTTTATGTACTTCCAAGGCGATGTGTTAAACCTGTTGTCAAGTTGTTCTTGTGACAGCAGAAAAAAGGATTCAAATTGTTTTCGGGTTTCATCCTTGTTTAAACTTTCCAGGTATTTTTTCATCTGTGAAACCGCCTTTATTCTTCTTTGCTGGCTTCCCATTCAATATTCTTTTTTAGCCCTTCTTCAAGACTGACTTTTGGTTCCCAGCCAAACATTTTTTTTGCTTTAGAATAATCGCAGCACAGTCTTAACACCTGTGCTTTTCTATCATCAGTGTGAACTATCTTTGAGCTGCTTTTGCTAAGTGCAACAACTTTTTGCGCAAGATCGTTCATAGTAGTTTCTTTGCCTGTTCCAAAATTCACAACTTCCCCAACTGCTTTTTCTTCAGACCCCATTAGCAAAAATGCATTAACCATATCATCAACATAAACAAAATCTCGTGTTTGATTGCCATCGCCATGTATTGTTATATCTTTCCCTTGCATAGCAAGTCTGATGAATTTAGGAACAACGTCGTAAGTATGTCTTGGACCATAAGTATTGAATGGTCTTATTATGGCTATCGGCAGATGATATGTATTCCAATATGCATATGCGTACCTGTCGGCAGCCGCTTTCGATGCGCCATATGGATGTGCAGGGTTCAGTGGATGATTCTCATCTATTGGAACATATTTGGGCGTTCCATATATCTCGCTGGACGATGTGCATACAACTCGTTCTATGTCTTTGAGCTTCATTGAAGCGTGCAAAATATTTAGTGTTCCTATCAAGTTAGTTTCTGTCACGTCAATCGGATGCTCAAAAGAATTAGGAACATATGCATCAGCTGCTAGATGGAATATTATCTGAGGCTCGTTTTTAGCAATAAGATCTATTGTGTCTGAATTTGATACATCGCCGGTTATTATTTTTATTTTATCAATAAGATGTGGTATATTTCTAAGGACAGGTTTTGGTGCGCTGTCAGATGTCCATCTGATAAAAACTGACACATCAGCCCCCATATTAACAAGTCTTTCAGTAAGGTGGCTTCCTATGAATCCATTAGCGCCTGTAATCAGAACTCTTTTTCCATTCCAGTCTTTCATGTTTAAATTAGATATGAAAGGCTTAAAAATATCATTTTTACTAGGACAAAAATTTAATTAACTTACTAAAGTAAGAGACATTCTTTCATCAATATCTGCAACAGTTAGCATTACGCATTGTGGTTCAAAAGGTATTCTGGTAGCACTAATTATAACACAAAAATCATCTTTGCTCATAAAACCTATTTTGATTTCAGTATTGACCATATGTCAATTTTTTTGCTCAGATAAACAAATGAAATGCCGCCAAGCAATGCATTGTACCAGAACGAAATAAATCTCATGAGCAAAGTAGCAGTAATAGCTGTAGTGGCGGGCACGCCTGTTACGCCAAGCAGCAAAGTCATTACAATCTCTGTGCTGCCTAATCCTCCTGGTAAGGAAGAAGCAATGCCAAGTATGCCGGAGATGGATATGATTCCTGCTAGTACCAGCACGTTAGATTCTACGCCTAAAGAAAGCAGAACTAAGTATAAAATAACAGCATCTAGTATCCAAGCTGCTGTTGTTGTAACAAAACTCAATCCAAGCATTTTCTTTTTGAATTTTGTTTCATAAAATGTATTTATAAATTCGTCCGAAATCCTGCGTAAAATAGGAAATTTCTTTGCAATGCCAAACAAACGCATCCCAAAAGATCTTATTTGTAAAGCCAAGAACGCTGTTGAAACTACTACCGCTACAATGCCTATGCCTATCAATCCAAAAATGAAAAATTCGCTGCCTGTTAATGTCAGATGCACGCCAAAAATAGCAAGTATGAGTAATACGACCAAATCAAAAATTCTTTCCCATACTATGGATGCCAGTGATTCTGAAACAGCAATGCCTTTTCTTGCCTTTAACAGCAGGGCCTTGGCAGGTTCTGCAATTTTACCAGGCGTAAAATTGCTTATAGTCATTCCAAGCATCTGAATAGGAAAAAGTTCTTTAAAGCTGCAATTCTTTACGATAAACTTCCACCTTAGCACCCTGCAGCTAAGAGATAGAGTGGAAACAATAATTGCAAGCAAAAGAATTGTTTTGTTTGCAGTTGAAGCTGTTTCAGCCAGTTTTATTGGGTTTGCAAACCAGACGATCAAAATTAGTATAGCAAAACTAACGATTATCGGAATCTTCTTGAGCATCTAAAAGAAGTGTAAATAATACTTAAAAAGGTGTGATCAACTCTAATGTGCCTATACACATATTGAAATTTATAGTTTTCTCATATAGTGCTTTCAATGTACGATGTTATAGTTGTTGGTTCTGGCATTGGTGGCTCTCATTTAGCAAGCAAGCTGAAGGGTAAAGCGCTTGTTTTAGAAAAGGAAAAAAAAATAAAACCAAAGGACAGCGGCATAGTATCCAAGCATTTTTTGGACTTTTTTGGCAAAGAATTTGTAAAAAATGAAATTTATGAGATGAAGGTCATTTCGCCTTCGGGCTCTGTAATTAATCTTAACAGGACGTCAGAGCCTATGGCATATATTTTGAAAAGAGAGCATTTTGCAAGGCATCTTAGAAAGATGGCAAGAAAACGGGCAGACATAAGAACCGAAATAGTTCAGGAAATAAAACATGAAGATGGCATTGTAAGGGTAATAACAAATAATGGTGAATATGAAACAAAACTTATTGTAGGGGCGGATGGCGGAAATTCTATAGTTCGCAAAGCGGCAGGAATCGAAGCGCCTGATCTGGCGCTTGGTATAATGGTGCGGTGCAGGAAAGCCCTGAAGCATAAAACAATACAGGTTTTTATGAACAAATATTATTCTCCTGACTTTTATTCATGGATTATTCCGCAAAATAAAGAATATGGTTTAATTTCACATGTGCGGCCAAAGGAATATTTAGATCATTTTCAAACACAGCAAATGCTGCCAGGTGGCAGGGTTTATGCAGCAGTATTGCCTGTAGGAATGTGCAGAAGTTATGCTGATAATACGATACTGCTTGGCGAGGCTGCCGGAATAACAAAACCGTTAACTGGCGGTGGAATAGTTTTTTCTTTAACGACAGCAGACATAGCCGCAGGCGTAATAAATGACGCCATACAGGTCGATGCTTATGACAAGAACTATCTGCGCAGCTATGAGCGTGGATGGAAAATGAAATTAGGCAAAGAAATAAGGAAGCAGCTCTTAGCAAGAAAGATCTATAGAAAACTTACAAATAAGGATATAGACGACGTATTCCAAAGTTTTGGGTCTTATGTTGAAAAATTTGACTATGATTATGACAAATTAAGCCAGGCCGCAAAAACCATACCAAAACTAAAGCTGCTAAAATTCATGATAAGCAAGGCAAAGCTGATGTTTTGAGCAAAAAAGGCCATAAATTTTCATTTTAATGCTTTTCTCCAATAGGTTTTGATAATGTCAGAAGGCATTAGCATACTATACAAACCGATAAACAAATATTGGAAAGTCCTGATGTGGCTGCCAATAATATGGTTAGTTATATCGTTTGCAGTTCTGGGACACAGCCTAGCAACAACCGGTGAAGCTCTGGAAAAAGATATAGAGCTGTCTGGCGGCAAGCTCATAGAAGTTGAAGTCGGAAATGTTAATATTGAAGGGCTTCAAAAAGAAATGCCATTTGCAAGCTTGCGCCTTTTGTCAGGTGCGCGAAGCGTGCTTCTTGTGCAAATACCAGTTGAAATGGATGAAAAGCAGGTTTTTGAACAATTGAAAACACTTGTAGAAGTTCGTAGCGAACCTTCTTACCGTACAGTAGAGCCTTTATTAGGCGACATATTTTTTGAACAGGTTCAAATAGCATTGATAATAGCATTTATTTTTATGTCATTTGTTGTGTTTGTTCTGTTCAGATCCTTTGTTCCATCAATTGCAATTGTATTGGCAGCAGTAACAGATATTGTAGGGACTCTAGGTGTCATGAATCTGTTAAATATAGAGTTGTCATTGCCAGTTGTTGCTGCATTGCTTACATTAATTGGTTATTCTGTAGACACTGATATTTTGCTTACATCAAGGTTATTGAAATCCGGTTCTTTATCTGTTGAAGAAATGCCAGCCAGAATCAGCGAAGCTATGTCAACAGGCCTTACTTTAACATTAACAGCATTGGCTGCGCTTATAGCATTGCAAATATTCACAAATTCTTTTGTGCTTGAAAGCATAGCAAAAGTGCTTATCATAGGTCTTGTTATTGACATTTTCGCTACATGGTTTACAAATGCAGGTATACTAAGATGGTGGTTGAACAGACGTACTTCTGGTACGTCCAAACATTGAGAGGAGAGTAAAATGATAATTTTGAAAAATCCTAGAGTTCTGATCTGGATATTATTCATAGTAATAGCATTAGTTGTAATAGGTCCGAATCTAAACCCAAAAGGCGTTAAGGTCGTATTTGTGGAAAAAGATTCTACATCTGGCCTTTCTGTCGGCGATGTAATATATAAAATAAATGATAAAGACGCTACCACGACTTCTGTGTCTGAGCAATATTCAGACCTTGTTAAACTGGAAACAAACAAAGGTTCGAAATTTGTGCGCGTTAACGGTACGCTTGGAATTACTGTAGAAAAAGTGGAGTCAACAAATATTCATCTTGGCCTTGACTTGAAAGGCGGGGTAAGAGCAGTTATTTCAGCAGAGCAGGACGATGCAGCTACAATAGAACAGATTGTTTCCACATTAGGCACCAGAATAAATGTGTTTGGTTTGAGGGAAGCTGTAATAAGGCCTATTACATCCGGCACAGACAGGTTTATAGAAATTTCAATTGCTGGTGGAAATGAAGGCGAGCTAAGAGACTTATTAGAAACGCAGGGCGTATTCGAAGCAAAAATCCCATTTTCGATAACTGCAGTTGGCGGAAAATCCACGCTAAAATTGGCAAAAGATTATGAAATATTTGTATCAAATGGTTCTATAACTATAGAAAATAAAACCTATAACCAAGGAGAAAAGTTTACGCTTGAATCAATACAATTTGAATATAATAACATATCAAGCAACCAGAGGCTTGGTTTAACAGCGCTTGTATTTACAGGATCAGATGTCAAAACAGTTTTTTTTGATCCACAAAGGTCAAGAGTAGATTTTGATGGATCTGCATACAGATGGTTCTTTTCTGTTCAATTAAGTCAGGAAGGCGCTGAACGATTTGCAAAAGTGACCAAAAACACAGCAACAGTGCCAGGCGGGTATCTTGACGCGCCAATTGTATTTTATCTGGACGAAGATTTGATAGATTCATTAAGTATATCATCTTCATTAAAAGGTCGCACTGAAACAGAAATACAGATAAGCGGTTCTGCAGCAACGCTTAAGGAAGCTACTGCAGAAAAAACAAAACTACAATCCATTCTAAGGTCAGGCGCATTGCCAGTAGAAATAAAAATAGTGCAGCTGGATTCCATATCGCCAACTTTAGGCCGTTCATTCATGTCGTCAGCTGCATTAGCTGCTTTGGGCGCGCTAATTGGTGTTGCAATAATTGTTTTTGCCCGCTATAGAAGGCCAAAGCTTGTTTTGCCAATGTTAATCGTTGTAATAAGTGAAGTTGTTATTACATTAGGCCTTTCTGTTATAATAGGGTGGACAATAGATCTTGCAGCAATAGGCGGCATTATAGCGGCTGTAGGAACTGGAATTAACGATCAAATTATAATTCTCGATCAAGCGATTAAAGGAGAAGTAGAGCAGTTATCAATAAGAGAACGAATGAAACGTGCTTTCTTTATTGTCTTTGGAGCAGCAGGCACGCTTATTGTCGCAATGCTTCCACTTACATTCGTGGGCTTCGGCGCGCTAAGGGGCTTCGCACTCATAACAATTATTGGAGTTCTTATAGGAATATTCATAACACGTCCAGCCTACGGCAAGATCGTTGAGAACATGATTAAATAATTAGTCCAGCCTTAAAGCGCTAATGAATGGTTCTGCGTCAGGTACTTCAGTTGGAAATTTTCCATCATGACAAGCATAACAATGTCCATTGCCAATTACTTCTTTGTATTCACCAAGAGGAATATATCTAACGCTTGCTATTCCGAGTTCTTTTGCCAAAAAATCCCCAGCAACTTCTGTATCTTCGTATCTTGCTGCTGCTAATTCATTTCTAGTTGCATGGTCCATACCCCAAAAACACGGAAACCTAACAGGAGGAATGCCAAGCCTGAGATGTATTTCTTTAGCGCCTGCTCTCAAAAGATTTTGAGTTACAGCTCTCGCCACATTTAAACGTATTATAGAATCATCGTATAATTCTATAGATGTTCCTCTAATAAGAGAAGGTATTGGCACATTTTTTAGTAACGCTTTTTCAAATCTTGAGAGTGAAACTAAGCCTTGTGAACCGCTTTTTTTACCATCAGGAGCAGTATAAGTTCTTCCTAAATGATTTCTAATCATAACTTCTTTATACGGTTTTCCAGATGCGTTGCTTGCTCCAACAGCAAAAGAACATCCTGAATCCATAACTGGAACAATGATATTGGCCTTTGAAGGATATTTTATTGAAAGTCTTCTTCCAAGCTCTTCTCTGCTTTCAGAATTCAAAACACCGCCACACGTAGAGCCATGATTCATAAAATATGTTCTTTCAAAAGAACACACAGTAGGTGTAGGGTCTCTTATAGATTTTTTTATAATACCAGAATCAGAAACAACAATCAATTCTCCTGGTTTTACTTCAGATATTCCATCATAAATACCAAGCGCAATTAATGCAATGTCTTCTGATGCAACGTAAAAAGTATCACCAACTTCCGCTGTAACTAATGGGTGAAATCCATTTGGATCTCTAAAAGCAGCTAGTTCACCTTTTGAGTTTATGGCAACAAAATTAAATGCTCCTATTAATTCCGTGCAACATTTATCAGCTCCTTCTTCGAATGTGTACGAATCTGCAAGGAGCCAAGCAAGGGCTTCTGAATCTGATGAAGAATATCTTTCATAACCATGTTTTTCCATTACATAATTTGGATTCAAAATTGTACCATTATGTCCAACGACAACGGCGCCTTTTCCTTTAACATATCGTCTGAAAGGTTGTGCATTGTCTAAAGTAGAATCTCCACAAGTAGAGTATCTGTTATGACACATTCCTGTTGTGGCATGTGTTTGGAAGCTAGGAAGAATGTTAGTGTAAAGATTAGCAGCATCTCCATAAGCAGTAACAGCATCAACACCACCATGGTAAAACGCTACACCAGCAGACTCGTCACCACGTCTCTGAAGCGTTAAAGAAATTGTATGCAATCCACGCAAGAGTGCTCTTGTGTTTGGAGCATTGTATACGCCGCCAACTCCACAGTTGTGTTTAAGAGCCATTTCAAATTAATTGGTAGAAGTCTTTTTTAAGCTATTTCTCTTTCAGTTCCACAATGACTTTCGCCAAATCATTGTTCAATTCTTCAAGCTTCTGCTCTACAGTTTGCCTGTCCTTGCCTGTCTGTTCCATAACAAGTTTTATGTCGTCTTCAGAAATAGATTCGTAAAGCTCTCCTGAAATCTGGTAAACATCCCTTCCCATAACGTTTGCAATCATGATTTCCGGCTTTTTTATTTTTAATGTCTTGCTTTTTTGCTTGATTATAACTTCTTCTGCTTCTATCTCTCTTACATCCATGTTTAATTTTTTCATCATTTGCTGTATCTTTTTAGGGTCATTCATGCCAAACATATTATCACCATCAAGCAACAAGTCTGTAACCATCAGCCCACTCGTCACAAGTAAATGGAGACCTATTTGCTCTAAGTGCTGCTAAATAGCCCCAATGCATCCTTAGTCTAAATGCTTTTCTTGCTTCTGTATCTGAAAGATAACTGGCATCATTATCTACTAAACCGCCAAATAAATTTGGCATGGCATACTTAAACAATGCTGTCATTCTATCATTCATTTTGACTCTCCATTTTAATTGTTATTACAAGCCCATATAAAACAATATGGTCGGCACAATCAAAACAGCCATCATTGTGCTCCTCTTTACTCCTGACAAGTTTGTGTATATGCCTATGCACGTGCATACAGCAAGCAGAGCTAAACCAATCCATTGTGTAAAAATAAATACAAGGCACACGATAAAAATAATTATAACCTTGTTGAGCAGCGTGTAGTTTATTGAAGAAAGTTTTTCTGTAAAATGTTTTGCAATAAAGAGTGTTATAATAGCAGTTATGCCTGTAGCAGCAATTACAGAAGTAATTATTGTAAGTGTGCTTATGAAATTTATTTGTGTAACTGTTGCTACAGCAACAGCTATGCCACTTCTGTGCCTGCTGATTAGCCAAAGGCTCAGCAGTGATAAAAATAAATTTGCCATTGTTATGGCGCCTAAAGTTATTAGATATTTTTCATCTGACGAACCGACGCCTTTTTCTTTGCTGTTTGCAAATGCAGCCATCTGGCTGCTTCCAACGCCAGGCAAAAATCCTGAAACTATGCCGGCAAACGATCCTTTGATTACAGATGACGCTGTAGACTTCTCATCAATATACGGTTCGAAAAGAGTTTGTTTTGGAAGTATAGTTCTGTTTTTTGCTTGCAATAAAAGATGGCTTATGCCAAACATTCCTGCCAATATTGGGAACAATAAAAATTCATTGCTCAAAGGAAGCCTATTAGAAATTATACCCACAATTGCAGCCATAGCAGCGATAAGCAGAACCCGATACTTGTATTTTTCTGATAGCACCATAACAGCAAGTACAAAAATTAACAGTATGTGTGTATAGCTTACAACCAGTTTGAATATCAAAGGCATGAATGTGAATAAAGCAGGTAAAAGAACAGCTAGGAAAATACAGGCGCCTACTGCGCCTATTACTGATAATTTGATTGCAGCATAACCATGTCCAAACATTAACATTCTATGGCCAGGAAGAACTGCCAGTTCTGTTCCTTCTTCTGGCGCGCCAAGAAGTATAGACGGTATAAAATCTGAAATGACATTAGAAATGCCAAGTGAAACAATGAAAACTACTGTGGCCAATGGGTTTACAAATGTGAAAAATGGTATAAAAACAATGATCAGGTTTGGGTGCAAACCAGGAACTAAACCGAAAACAATGCCTACAAGAATCCCTACTGCAAATGCCAGCAGCAGTTCTAACATCTATTAATTATTAGAGAAAATTTATTAAAAATAGAAAAACAAAGAACTTTTTAAATATCTCTTCCTTTTATTGTGCTTCTTCTGTTTTCTTTTGCTCTTTGGGCAGCCCTGTCAATAAGCAATGCAATGTGCTTGTCCAGTGCTGTAATAGCGTCAGCGCCCATGTTCATCTTTTTCTTTTTTACCAGTTCCTTTACCTTGCTCTTTACTACTAAACTCATTTTCAAAACCTCGCTTTATTTTATATTTTTGGAAAGAGGCGAATGCCTCGTTTTTTCACCTATTAAATTTACCGTAAAACAAGTTTATATAGCTACACACGAACTAAAATTTAATTAGGAAAAGGTGATTTTTCTGCCTTGCTGTTGGTTTGTTGGTCAAAAGCCGCCGTATTGACGCTTGGAGGCCTTTTGCTGAAAATTAGCTTGCCATCTACTATTTTGCTTTTTCTCTTTTAAAACTATAAGCTGTTTCCATCATTACGGGAAGACTTTCTGCTATTGGTTTGTCGATTAAATCCAGTAAGTGAGAAAATTCTGTTTGCTTTGGTAAGAGCCATACTCCTCGTACTTCTCTGCCATCAATATCAAAAATTGCAGTAAAGCCATATTTAGATTGTTTGTAAAGCTCCCAATCATATTCCAATACTCCTCTTGGTTTTACTGTATCTAATGCATGACGCTGGTCGGTTGTGTTAGGTGAAAGATGAATAGGGTAATCAATGCCCACCGAAATATATACGCTAGCGCAATCCTCACGAGCAGGCAAAATATAATACTCATAGCCTGTATTGAATCCAATATCATCAGACCCGCCCGTAAGTAAGTGATTTGATGCCCTAGACCGCTTAGGCCTTTCCCGTAGAGATGTATCTTGAAACTTTGACAATCCATAAACTAATTCCAAGAATTCATCAGTACCCATTCGACCATTCATATCAGGCATAACATAAACAAACTCGTAAACTATTTAAAGAAGTTTTTTACCACTAATAAATAGTGCTTATTTTGACTACCCGAGAATCCTATGTTTGAAAACAAGCTTAATCATGCTTAAGCCCAGTTTGAAGGCTTTCCATCTGCTGCCTGTAACAGAAGACTCTCCTACCCTCGGCTTGTAATTTACAGGTATCTCAATTATTTTTTCTTTGTTTTGTATTATTAGCAGCATCATTTCCACGCCAAATGAAGATCCGCCAACTCTGAAGCTGTTTACGATTTTGTTAAGTGCGTCTCTTTTTATGAGCTTGTACGTGCATCCAACATCGCTAAGATGTGTTGTATTGAAAAGAAATTCAGCAAGCTTGGCAATGAACCAATTGCCCCATTTTAGAAATATGCCCATATTTGCATCCTTCCACAAAAGAGCCTGTGTTGTCCTGGTTCCAAAAACAACGTCGGCATTATCTGAATAAACAAGAAACTTGAAAACGTCATTTGCTTCAAATGTGCCGTCCGGCTCAGAAACTATTATTATATCGCCTTTAGCTTCTCTCAATCCCTTTTGAATTGAATAGCCGTATCCTTGTTTAGGCTCGAAAACAAGTTTAGCCTTGGTTTTTCTTACTTCCTCAGAAGTGCCTGCAACCGCATTATTATTTACTACAATTATTTCATCAATGACCTTTGTAGCAAAAAACTCGTTTATGCACTGCCTAATAGAATCTTTTTCATTGTACGTTGGAAACACTAAGCTTATTTTTTGTCCTTTCCACATACAATTTTTGATGCTGGAAATCCTTTAAAAGTAATAATTTGATCTTTAATTTGACAGTTAGGGTGTGGTCAAATTAAAGGGTGGCGTGAGGACGGCTTCTTGCGCATCACTAAATGAAATTTTTCAATGCGTAATATTTATTTATGCCTTTGTATAAAGCTCTGGCTAAGCATTTTTGCTGCTGTTTTCCAATTTCTGTCTTCTACGGCTTCAGGCAAAATATTTTCGCAAGAATTTTGTCGCTGCAGCTGTGCCCTAACACAATTTTTGCTCCTGTCTCTGACATTTTCACAACAACTGTCACTTTTTTCAGCATACAGTTCCCTTTAATTTGACCGTAACTTTTGGTGTCAAATTAAAGTTTGATCCTATTTTTGTTCGTTTCCTTTTGCAAATTCTGAAGCTCTATATAATGATGGAAAAGTGCCTGCATCGCTCCAAAAGCCTGAAAGCATTTTATGCGTTAATTTGCCATTCTCTATAAGGGCGTTGTTAACATCTGTTATTTCTAGCTCTCCTCTTACAGATGGCTTTAGCTTCCTTATTATGTCAAATATGGCTGGCGAATACATGTAAACACCTGTAACAGCAAAGTTGGTCTTTGGCTGTTTTGGTTTTTCCTCAATGCCTATTATTTTATCGCCATCTAATTCTGCGACGCCAAACCTTTCAGGGTCATGTACGCTTTTTAAAAAAATTAATCCATCATAATCACTATTTTCAAATTCTTTTGCAGCATCTGATACGTTGTCTTCAACCACATTATCGCCAAGAATGACTGCGAATTTCTCGTTTCCTACAAAATCCTCTGCTAAACTTAAAGCATGCGCTATGCCAAAGGATCCATCTTGAAGTCTGTAAGTAAATTCAACTCCTAGTTCTTTGCCAGAACCTAAAAGCTTCAAAAAGTCGCCCGCACTCTCATTGCCTGTTACAATCATTATTTTCTTTATGCCTGCTTTAAGCAGGGTTTGTATTGGATAATAAATCATAGGCTTTGAATATACAGGCAGCAAATTCAAGAAGGCTTACGCTAATTAAGCCTTTTGCTTGTAATTACCAGTTAAGAAGGTATCTCAACTGTTTGTAACCTGAGTCAAAGGCCTTAACCTAGTACCGCTTCCTCCAGCTAAAATAACTCCCTTCAGATATCCCACCTCCATATATTCTTTTAATTGTAAATATCTTTGAAACTTTCTATCAAGTCTATAAGAATCTTCTGAACCATTATACAACCATTCTAAAATCCTCAATGTCTGGAATTTCCCACCATACCTTAAGAGAAAATGATTTTTTAATTTCTTATTTTGAGTAAGTTTTGTTTTGTTCAATTCGAGGTAACTTATCAATTTTTCTTGAATGGAAGACATTAGCTCTTTTGTTCCAACTATTTCAAACATTATCTGTCCATTTGTTTGAAATATTAGACTCCCATCGCCTTCGAAAATTCCTCTAATAAAATGTTTATTGATATTTTCATTGCTGCCCCATATAAGGTTAGGATAAATTTTCTTGTTTTTAGGCGTTATTCCGATGTCCCTTATTTTTCTTATTAAGTCTAGATTATTTATTTTCAAAGAAACAATATCATAGCTTTTACCATTTAGTATAGAAACACTTTCATACAATTTGCCGGTATAGTTTAATAAGTTCCTGAATTTTTGTAAGACTTCAAAATCTTTTTTTGATAATCTAAAAACCACACAATTTGTAGAAATGTGGCCATCAGAAACTAACCAACCAAGAAACCAAGCTACCTTGTCATCTAAATTGTCGAATAATTTTAAATCTAATTTTGCTTGTTTATTTTTTAGAATTTCTACCATCTTATTGTATTTAGGTCGTGTTTTAATCTTATATTCGCGCATTCTAGCGCTTACAACATATTGTGCTACACAAAGTTCTTTTGCTATTTCATATTGGCTTTTATTTTCGTTGATATATAGCGCTACTAACAATTCTTTCGGAATATGCCATTTTTTACAGCCGTGGGTACTTTTTACCAATTTAATCTCTTTATAAAAATCTTTCATTGTTTACCAGCTCACTGTTCTTAGGCAACCTCTATTTTCATTAATTCAAGTCCTGTATTTACATCAGACATTTTTATGCCCATTTTCACAGCTTTTGATATGTTTAATGAGCAGTCTTTTGGTCTTTTTGCTGTTCTCTTAAGTTCTTCAGAATTAACCTTCTCAATAAGGTTTTTATCCTTGCCATAAATCTCAGCAATCTTAAGCGCAAAATCGTATCTTGATATTCTCTCGCTTCCTGCGCAATGTATGATGCCGGCAAAATCAGCCTTAGTAATTGTTAAAATAGCCCTTGCAAGATCTGTAACATACGTCGGTGAATTATACTCATCCTCAACAACTTTTATTTTCCTGTTGTTAGATAGTTCGTTCAAAACCCACCAGACAAATTTCTTAGAACTAGACCCGTAAACAACAGAAGATCTGATAATAACATGCTGATCAACATTTTTTGTAAAATCTTCGCCTGCAAGCTTTGCTTGTGCATAAATGGAAATAGGGTTTGGCTTGTCCTCTTCCATATACATTCCTTTTTTTCCATCAAAAACAAAATCTGTAGACAAGTAAATTAATTTAGCGCCTATATCTTCACAGGCTTGTGAAATATTTTTTGTGCCTTCTGCATTGACTTTCCATGCTTCTTCTTTGTGTGTTTCACAATAATCTACATCTGTAAGTGCAGCACAATGTACTATACAATCAGGTTTTATTGAATTTAAAATCCTAAAAACATCATCTTTTTTTGCAATATCCATGTCTGTATGACCAAACGTCACAACTGTAGTATTTGCTTGTTTTATAGCCTTCCCAACCAATCCGCTCCCGCCTGTTACCAGTATCTTCATGCTACCACCTTCTACAAAGAGGTTAAATAATTTACGCCTTTACTAAACTCATGATAGCGACTAAAGAGCCGGCAAAAAAAGTGACTACTTATGATTTGAAAGGGTCAGAAAACGGTTTTTTGACAGAGCTTTTCAAGGACAACAAAAAAACCGTGTTTTACCTTTCTTGCATAAAACAGGGTCAGTTTAAGGGTTATCACTTACATAGTGTCCGTGCAGCTCGATATATGTGTGTCAAAGGGAAGGTTAAAATTATACTTTACAAATTACCAGAAAAGCAAGCGCAGGCGCTGGAGAAAGAAGAGCATATTCTAGATTCACAGAATCCAGAGCGGCTGTTTATACCCTCAAACATAGCAACAGGGTTGTTGAACATAGGGCACGATGAAGCATGGCTGATAAATTACCCGGACCCTCCATACGACCCTGATTTGAAAAATGAACAAGTTGAGTACACAGAAGAAGAGCTGCAGAAAGGTGTTGTCAAATGAGCGGTAAAAATCAAATAGCTTCAAAAAGCACTAGATTGCTTGTAACCGGCGGTGCCGGGTTTATGGGCTCTGCATTTGTCAAACATATGACAAATAAGCGGAATGATGTGAATGCATCTGCCATCTACGATGTTGTAGTTGTTGACAAATTAAGTTATGCAGGAAATAAATCAAACATAGCAGGCATTAAAAATAAGTTTGTAAAATCTGACATTTGCAACAAAACCATTGTAGAAAAGCTTGTGGAAAATTCAGATATCGTTGTAAATTATGCCGCAGAAACTCATGTGGACCGTTCCATAAAAAGCGGCGAAAGTTTTGTAAAGTCAAACATCCTTGGAACTTTCACGCTATTGGAAGCTGCAAGAAAATTCAACAAAAGGCTAATTCAGATCAGTTCTGATGAAGTTTACGGCTCTGTTAACAATGGAAAATTCAAGGAAACAGATTCTCTGCAACCAAATAGCCCCTATGCTGCCTCAAAAGCCTCCGCAGACCTGCTGGTAAGATCGTTTATACAAACCTATGGATTGGACGCAAAAGTTGTGCGCAGCTGCAATGTTTTTGGTCACCATCAATACCCTGAAAAATTCATACCCAGAGCAATAACAAATCTCATAGAAGGCAAGAAAATACAGCTTTATGGCGACGGCAAAAATGTCAGGGAATGGATTTATGTTGATGATCACGCCTCTGCTGTTGAATTTATAATAAACAATTGGGAACCGACGATCGGAGATCGTAAATCTTCTTTTGATAATAATAATATAATAAATATAGGAACTGGAAATGAAAAACAAAATATAGAAGTTGCCAGATTTATACTCCAGGAATTTGGACTTGATAAGTCTATGATTGATTTTGTCAAAGACCGCCCAGGCCATGATTTTAGGTATGCGATGGATTGGAGGCTTCTCCGCAGCAAGGGATGGAAGCCAAATGTGAATTTTAACGAAGCGTTAAGCGCGACGATTGAGTGGTACAAGGAAAATAAAAAATGGTGGAAACCACTGGTTAAGAAATGCCCTAATACGATCTGATTGCAGAAAAGTTGGGGGTTTCTTGTGGATGTCTTTTAGAATTCTTGCCCTCATCTGCTGGCTAAAACCAAGCAGTTTTCGGAAGAATTCAAAAATAAAATAATTTTAACGACTTATTTTTATGCTTTAAATGCAACGGTATAGACCCCTACATCCACTCTTTATTTGTGTTGAAGGAGTTTCATCAAAATAGTTTACGGCACGATAATGCATATTCTGTCAGTTTGATCGTGCCATCTATATTTCTCTCTGTGTAATAAAATCTTAATGGTATAAATTTATGTTTCGTTTTTCCAAAATCCATTTCAATTGCAAATTCACCTTGACCTGTGCTTGGAGAATATATTAAACCAGGGTCCCGTTCATCTTGATAAACTCCATAAGGGAGTCCATTATTTTGTAGTTTTGTAGGAGCATTTTCTACCCCGTGTTCTACAAACCAACGTTTTGCTTCTTCAACAGAAGCAAAACGTAGAGCTAGCACATCCATTTTGGTTTTACACTTTGCTCTTTTACTCTCGTCTGTCATATAATCACTTTTTTCCATTCTTCTACCATAATTGCTTGCCAGTCTGAAGTGTCATCACTCATTACATACTAGACAGTAGTAAACTTTAAAAGCTCACCGCAGATCCTTAGGCGTTAGAATGTTCACGCCTTTGTTGCTTACTTTTTCCTTATAGCCAATTGCGACAATGCACGGAACAGTTTTTGCAGAAGCTAAATCCACGATATCTTGGTTTATCTTGCCGTCGAAAACTATTGCATAGACATTCCTAAAATCCCCAATGACGTCGTTTATTTCAGACAATGGTATTTTTGTAAGAACATGCATGTTTTTGTCTATAAGATATGCGGCTCTTGTGCCAACTAGATCGTCAAGAGCAGACGTCAAAAAGCCCTTCATTTTGTCATCTATGTCGGTATTGTTGTTTTTACTGCTTTTTTCTTCTTGGGCTCCTTGCTGTGCTGCAACCGTTGTTTTATCAGACTGGTCCATTGGCACTTTGTCCCTCAAACACTTGAAAATTTCTTTCTTTGTTAACTCCTCAACTTCCTTTCCTATAGGGGCTCTTGCAACAAAGTCAATATCGGCAATGACAAGAAGCTTTTTCAAGTCAAGGTCGCCGCCTCTGTCGCCGTCGAGAAATGCCGTGGTTGTTTTCTGTTTGGTCAAGTCAATAACCGCATCTGGTATTTTGCTTCCTTCTATTGCCAAAACATTTTTCAACCCGTTTCTTAAAAGATTTACTACGTCTGCCCTGCCTTCAACTATTATTATTTCTTCTGCAGTCAGCAGCTCAGGACCTGCGCTAAGTCCATGGTAGTTCTGGACATCCATTGTTCTGACGCTTTCTTTTATCATTTCTGCAATTTTCATCGTGTCAGGCAGGTCAGAATCCATCATGTTTCTGAGTATATCTTTTGCGCGTTCTATTACGTACTGCCTTTTCTGGCTTCGTACATCTTCAACTTTTATTACTTCTATTTCAGCATCACAAGGTCCAACTTTGTCTATTGTTTCAAGTGTAGCCGCTATAAGAGAAGTCTCGCTTGCATCCAAGCTTGAAGGCAGTATTATCTCGCCAAAAGCTTTTCCGTTAGAAGCTTTCAAATTAACCTCTATTCTTCCTATTCTACCAGTATGCTGAAGCTCTCTTAGGTCTAAGTCTGCTCCAAGCAAACCTTCTGTCTGGCCAAATATTGCGCCAATAACATCCGGTCGTTCAACCATTCCTTTAGCATTTAATTTTGCATGAATCATATACTTAGCAAAATTCTGTGCTAACTTTGCCATACATATCACCTCAAATTATATTTTGCCCTTTTCTTTCCCCGAGGGGTTTCTTTCTAGTGAACCGACGCCTTTAGACGTCAATCCACTCAAAAAAGAAAGGGCTCACAGAAGCAGATGTAATTACGCATCGTCAAATGGATAAATATGATGATGTTAAACATTCCAGATCCTTTAATTATAAATTCATGAAATGCAGCGTTGTTGTAGACGCCGAAACGTCTGATTTTTTCTGCTTCTGCTGCATTAAGCTTCTGCTAAAAGCTTTTAAAATGTTATTATTATCTTGTAAAATATATTTTACAGTTAGTAAATAGACTTTAATTACCCGCACTTATTAGAATTATGATTATATCGGATGAGATTTTTGACGAGACCTTTGACATACACACGGATGACCCTTATGAAAAATCTCAGTTTTTCAGAAATAAATTGGCAGAAATGGGTAAAATTATAGAGAAGAAAAATGAACTATGGACAGATGGGCCTGAACACAGGTCAGTTGTAGAATTCAATATTTTAGAAGTGCTAGATCCGTATTCGCATGTTTCTGTAAATTTTTTAATGAATGGGTTGAAGGAATCAAAACTGCTCCAAATATCAGCAAAAATAGAAACAACAACAACAATAAAGGAGCAAGGATTCTTCACTTCTGCATTTGCAGAATACTACATGAAAACGTCTTATCCAGCGATTTCAAAAATGTGCAGGGACAGGGCAAATGCTTTCAAAAAGGGAATAGAAGCCCTCTTTATGGCAAAAAAAAACTAGTACTCTGACAATATAATTTGTGATATTGTCAAGTTAGGTTGCTTTTGCCAAACTGGCTTAATGTGCCATTTTGTGCCTGTTATGGCAATTTTTCAGATTCGCAAGCAGAGTTCGTTTGTTTCATAATTAATTTGTCAAGGTACTAGCTGTTTAATTTAGCAAATTGTACGTTAATGTCAATACTTTCAAGCGCTTGATTAAGGCTCTTGTTTATGTGATTACGCTTCCTTTTTTTGAAAAATTTAACTACATCTTTCTTGTATGTTTCTTTGTCAAAGACAGCTAAACTATCAACTATTTTTTCCAATAGTTTTACATTCCCGCCATTGCCATAACATTTTTCCAGCATATCCCAATTATCTTTTGTCCATTGCCACGCTAGCTGTGTAGAATTTGTATTTTCAAACAGCCGTGCCAAAAGAATAGGGAGGTCTTGTGATTTTACATGTTCTGAAAATGCAAGGTCTATTGTTTCTTTCAAAAGTTTTATGTCAGAAAATGAAGCAAGCGCAGCCATCAAGCGCCTTTTTTCCTCTGGTATGTCTGTGTTTCTATACATTTCAAAAAAATTATCATAAGTGTTCTTATCGCCCTGCCAAGCTACAAGAAAGTAAACGGCGCTTCGTATGTCTGGGTGCAGGTTTTCCCTTTTTTCAAATCTTTTTTTTGCTTCGGCAACAACATCTTTATTGCCCATTCTACAGAATGAAATTAGCACTGAAGCCCTTAGTATTGCGCTATTTTCCGATTCTCCTTGCACTGGATCAAATCCAAGCCTTTCTATTATATTTTTGTAGAATTTTGTTGCCACTAATTTTATTTCACCCCTTAGTTCACCATTTGAAAGTGTGTATGCTTTGTATAGATGATCTGAAACATCCTTACATACAAGAAAATCTTTATCCTGTAAAAAAACTTCTATAAAATCTAGATATTTCTTAAATTTCATTTTACCTGCCCTGCAAAAGGCAAAGAGGTCATTTTGAATGCCCCACTTATCAAATATGGAAAGTTTGTTGCGAGAGATTGCTTTTTTCAGTGCATTAATATTATCACAATCATACATAGTTCTGTAGAAGCCGGTTTTCCCATAATTTACTACATAATAGTTTGGGGGTTTTCCTAAATTAATCTTTGCGCTAGTAGAATTCATGACAATTGATATGTCTTTGACATCTGAATGTATTTTTATCGGTATTTTCCAGTAATGAACAGACGCCTTTGACGTCGAGGTTCTTTTTTGCCGTTTTTTTGACAGGTAAAGAAATCTTTTTTGCTTGATTATCAAATTTGTTCCTTCTTTTTTTACATATAACACAGGATAGCCTGTAATTTTTACCCATGAATTCATAATTTTCTTGACATCTATTTTAGAAGCATGAGAAAGTGCATCCCAAAGATCGTTTGTTTCTGCATTTGAATACTTATTGTCTTCTATGTATTTTGCAACGCCTTGCCTGAAAACATCTTTCCCAAGATAGTTTTCAATCATTCTTATAAGGCTTGCCCCTTTGTTATAACTTATTGAATCAAATATTTCATTCAGTTCATGCGGCTTTTCTACATTTACCTCAATAGGATGTGAGCTTTTGAGTGCATCAAGATAAAACGCTCCAGTGGTTGTAGAACCTGCAAATTGCTCCCATATACGCCATTCTGGAAATAGTTCATCGGTAGCTTTGAACGACATCCATGTTGCAAAGCTTTCATTAAGCCATAGGTTATTCCACCATTTCATGGTAACCAGATTTCCAAACCACTGGTGAGCCAATTCATGTGCAATAATTTCTACAATGCGTTGCTTGCGCGCAGCAGAATTTATTTTTGGGTCAAAGAACAGTTCTACTTCTCTAAATGTTATTGCGCCCCAGTTTTCCATGGCGCCAGACGCAAAATCAGGCAAGGCGATAAGATCTATTTTGGATAAAGGATACTCTATTCCAAAATATTTATTATAGTAGGCAAGAATTTTTTTTGCGCATTCCAGTGCAAACTTTCCATGGTTTGATTTTCCATTTACTGCCACGAATCGTATTTCTACGCCTTTGGACTTGTCGGTTAAAAATTCAAAATCACCAACGCCCAAATAAACAAGGTATGTTGACATTTTAGGCGTAGTAAAAAATACAGTTTTTTTCTTGCTTCCTGCATCATCTTCTTTTTTGACAGGCATGTTTGATATTGCTTTCAAACTTTTGCCTGTTGTTATGGATATGTCAAAAGTTGACTTCATCGCAGGCTCATCAAAGCACGGAAATGCCCTTCTTGCGTCTGCAGGTTCAAACTGCGTTGTTGCAAGATATTTTTTCCCTTCCTTTGTATTATAAGAGCTTTTGTAAAAGCCTGCAAGGCCGCCTTGAAGCGGCGCTCCAAATTCGACTTCTAAAATTACATTACCGCTTGTTTTTTTATTGAATTTGATTGTTAATTCTTCTTTTTCCTCATTTATTAAAAATCTGACGCTTTTGCTGTTGACACTGCATTTTTTAATTTTTAATTCAGACGTATTCAAAATAAAAGATCCGCAGGGTTTTTTGATTTCAATTTCTACTGCTTCATGGCCAGAAAAAGAAAGCGCTTCCATATCCACATCGAAATCAATCTTGTAATTTACAGGCACAACATTTGGTGAGAGCATACAAACCTATAGAAATGCAATTTTATATAATATGATTTTCTTCTGCATATACACAGTCTCTGATGAGTGCCTCCGAAAATGAAACGCAATGACTTTTCAATACACTCTAGATGGATTGTAGTACGTTGACTTTAACCATACTTTCGGAGGTGCTGTTGAAGATTTCCTGAGGGTTGAAAGAAAAGGCTCAGCTGCCTTTGCATTCCTCGCAGATGTATTCCCCTTCTATCTCGCCTACGCTATCATCATAGTTGCCGCAAGCTTCACACTGAGCGTATTCGCTCATGTCTGCCTGTGGTGTGCCGCCCATTTTCATCCTCTCTAGGAGAACTTCAAACAAAGCAGGCTCTACGCCAAGTATATCATTGTTTGTTATAATGCCAACCAGTTTTCCTTTGTCAAATACTGTCAATTTTTCAATGCTTTTCTGAACCATCAGTCTGGCCGCGGCCTCTATGTTCATTTTAGGAGAAATACTTACTAGGTCTGTCGTCATGATATCTTGTATTTTGTTTCCGCGTTTGTCGGCAACATGTTTGTAAACAATGTCTCTAGTAGTTGCTATTCCTAGAATGTTTTTGTCGCTCTTTACAACAACACTGCCTATTTTATTGTCCCGCATGATTTTTGCGGCTTTTTCTACATCATCTTCAGGACCGACAGATTTTATATCTGTTTTCATTATTTCCCCGACAAGCACATTGAATCTCATAAACAATTTATTCCCTTTACTCTTTAAATATTGAAATGTATAACAAATAATTTATGGGCAACGCCAAAATACATTTTATTATTACAGGCGGTACAATAGACAGTTATTACGACGGCTCAAAAGACACGACAGTACCGAACAAACATTCTGCAATTCCTGATTTTATAAAAAGCATGAAATTACATCAAAAGTTTGAATTTACAGAAGTATGTATGAAAGACAGCAGAAATTTGACACCGCAGGATAGGACAAATATAATGGTAGCTATAAAGAAAAGCAAATGCAGTAAATTCATTGTCACACACGGAACATACACTTTAACAGATACTGCAAAATACATAAAGGCAAAGTTGAACGATAAAAACAAGACTATTATATTTACAGGCTCTATGATCCCTCTTATAGGATTTTCTCCTTCTGATGCGCCATTTAATCTTGGACATGCCATTGCTAAGCTGGAAAATTTGGGGGGGGGGGGTTTACATATCCATGAACGGCAGCCTATTCACACCTGAAGAAGTAATAAAACAATTGAATCAAGGCAGATTTATTTCTGTGTTCGGCGAAAAGTAATTATTCAGATCCGGCTTTTTCAGCTTCTTCTCTTTGAAGCTCTTTAAGCAGCTCAGTAGCTCTTGACACAGATACATTGCCCTCGTCTGCCATTTTCTGTGCAATTATGTAAACATCAGCCTCCTTTGCGCCTGCATTAATTGCAATATTTTTTGCATGTAATTTCATGTGTCCTTTTTGTATGCCGTCTGTAACCATTGCGCGCAAAGCTGCAAAATTATTTGCAAGCCCCACACATGCCGCTATTTCTCCCAGCTCTCTTGAGCTTTTCACGCCTAAAATTTTCAAAGATATCCTGGCAATTGGATTTGTTTTAGTTGTTCCTCCAACTATCCCTACAGCCATTGGCAATTCAATCGTGCCGACCAAGTCGCCATCTTTGACTTCATATTTTGCCAATGGTTTGTATCCGTTCATAGCAGCGTACGCATGTGCGCCTGCTTCTATAGCCCTAAAGTCATTTCCAGTAGAGATCATTACAGCATCAATTCCATTCATACAGCCTTTGTTGTTTGTTGCGCACCTGTATGGATCAGCTTTTGCAAATGCATATGCGTCTAATACGCCCTCTATGACGTCTTCGCCGATCACATTTTTCTTCCATGTTGCTTTTGCCTTAACAGTTCTTTTAACTGCAAGGTTACTGATAATTTTTAATCTGGTTTTGCCGCCAGTAATTTCTTCGATATAAGGCGCAACCGATTCACACATTGTATTAACGGCATTTGCTCCCATGGCATCTCTTACATCAACAAGCAAATGAACTATGAGCATCTTGCCTCGTTCTGTATCTAATATCTTAGTCTCGATGCCTTTTGCGCCGCCGCCAACTTTGATTAGTGTGGAGTCATTTTTATTAGCTATTTTCTTTATGTTGTTTGAACTTGCCAGCACCATTTTTTCGGCGTAGCGAGCGTCATCAAGCCCAACTATTTGTATCTGGCCTATCATTATAGGCTCTGTGCTTATTGCCACAAATCCTCCGCCCGCCCTGGCCAATTTTGCCGCGTGAGAAGCTGCTGCTATGACTGAAGGTTCCTCTATGGCCATAGGTATTATATAATCTTTTTTGTTAATTGTAAAATAAGTTGCAATGCCTATAGGCATTTTTGTTGTGCCTATGACATTTTCAATCATTAAATCAGCAGTTTGGTCGTTTATGCCGCCTGTCCTTAGTATTTGAGTTTCCTCGTCTGTCAGGTGCACAATTTTTTTAATCTCATTTAACCTGTCTTCCAGACCCATTTTATAAAATCCAGGCAAGTCGCTGTTCATAGTTTATGCTTAGCTCATAGGGATAAAAGCTAATTGTTTTAGAAATAAATAAAAGCTAAGACAAAAATAATGTATGACAAAAGCTTATGCTAAAGGCTATTCTGGGGAGAGAGAAATGGTTCACAAGCTTGCCTCGCTTGGTTTTATGGTAATTCGTGCTCCGCGTTCCGGCCGAATAGGTCTGCCATCTCCTGATATAGTGGCCATAAAAAACGGAAAAATGCTTGTTATAGAGTGTAAATCCCGTAAGGATGCATTTACTGTTGAACAAGAGCAGCTCGCAGAATTGAAAGCATGGCAGGATCACGGCGCTCTCGCGTTAGTTGCATGGAAACAATCATACAAAGGGTGGTCTTTTCTTCACTTAGCAGATGTCAGCTCTAATAACGGCAATATAGGAAAGAAGTTTACAGCAGCGAAGGGCTTTCCTCTTGAAAAGCTGCACGAACTGATAAGCTAATAGTTTCATTAAACATTTAATTAAATTCAACTAATATATTTTTCTTTTTTCATGAAGGATTTTTCTTTACAAAGAAAAAGGGTTCAAAGAAAGGGCTTTAAACAGCAGCTTCAATAAATGCCGCAGCTATTATCAGAATTTCTGCAATGGCCAGGAAAATTAATGAATCCTTGAACACAAAATGAAATTCTTTGGAATTTAATTTTTCCCTTATTACGCCAATGCCCAAGACTCCGCCTGCAATTCCTGCCACAAAATAAGCGGCAATTTCAGGTATGCCGTGAAGTGCTATGCTGCCAAGCCCCACAGGAACGCCATAAAGGTATGCGGTTGTTATGTTCAGCCCATTGCTTGCTAATGATTTGACTATCAAACCAACGTAAACGGCTATTACAGAAGCATTCCATACAAGAACAAAAATCGCTCCTGCGCCAAGCATCAACGACATTACAAAAATCAATATCATGACGCCTGTATTATTTAGGAAAAATCTTGTGAAGTCTCCTTGGTCAACCACAGCGCCTTGTATTGAAGCGCCGCGTTCAGAAAATCCTTCAATGGTCTGTGCCTGTAAAGTGAATACATTGACTGTAGGCATGAATATGAAAATAAAGGTCATGGCCACAATTATTCCCATAAAAAATGATGAGAAGACGCTTATTGCTTGTTTATGCCTTGAAAGGATGTTTTGTTTTTTGTTGTTTTTCACTGCTTCATCATCCTTTTCCTCCTCTAATTCAAACAAATTCTGAAAAAATGGTATGAACAAGATTGTAATAATGGCCACTGCAAGCGTGCTAGATTGTGTTGGAAACAACTGGTGTGCGAAAAATACTCCAATAAATGTGTAAACAAATGCAATAACAAATATATGCCATGGCTTGTCTTCCGCATTCTTCGGATTTAGAATTGATTCAAGAACCATGTATAACTATGTCATGATGTTATATAAGAATTTTTTTAAAGGTGTAGGTCAGTACCTCCGAAAGTAAGGTTATTGTCATAAACTGGCAATAGTCCGCTGAGTGAAATCATGAGGTCTGCTTTCACTTTCGGAGGTACTCTAGGTTCTTTTAGAAAAAGTATATATACTGTTCAAGCCTATCTTTTATAAGATACTATGATTTCCCGAAAAAGGGTGGGTGTGGGAAACAAGAGAACGCATAAGACGCATGCATTTGAGGCTGTAATTGTTATACTATTTTTTGCCGTATCTGCACTTGCTAATTTTCCAATAACTGGTTATCAAACAGCACCAGAAACTAAAACTGCTGCTACTGCAAACGCTGCTACAGTTGAAACTATAATACTTGTAAATGGCGGCGATAAAAGCACAATCGATGCTGCTATTGCAGCTGCGATTTCTTACGACAGAGGTATTCCAGTTTTGTACACAGATCACAAAGACATTCCTCCAGAAGTTCTCTCTGAATTGCTTAACGGCGATTACAAGGATGTAAAAAATGTTGTTATTATAGGCGGCGACGCTGTTGTTTCCGATATAGCACAAACATCTCTGGAACAGATTGGTGAAACTGCAGGCTATGACATTACACGCATTGCCGGTGCAACAGCAACCGGTACTGCAGTTGAAGCAGTTGAATACTTCTATGGCCCAAAAATGCTTAGTGAAGTTACTTTAGTGCAATATACTAACGATAATGACCAATCGCAGCAAGAATATTTGCACTTGTCAGCGCAATTAGGACATCCTATAATACCAGTGCCAAATGATCTTGAAGGGCTTCCAGCAGATGTTGCGCAAGCTATAAATGATATGGGTATTGATGACATTATAATTGTTGGCGACGTGCACGACGCTATTAAAACAGAAATTTCAGATTTAGGCGCAGATATAGGAAGTGTATTTACAGGCACACAAGCAGAACTTGAAAAAACATTGGAAGAAGAAATAAAGGACCTTATAACCTCTGAAGAAAATATAATTTTGATCAAAGAAGGTTTAGTTCCGCCAATATTGCCTGACCATAAGGTGTTTTTCTACAAAGATGAAAACAATGACAACCTAGACGACGACACCGGTTCTGTTCTAGACGGCATAGGACGCGGTTTATATGATGATATTGAAAGTCAGCTTGGTGTAAAGCCAGAAATAAAATTCATTTCAGATGATGAAAATATACAAAAACAATTTGAGGAAAAATTAGAGCAAGAAGGAGTAAAAGTTGAAATTGGTAAAGCCAGTGATTCAGTAGAAACTGCTGTAATATTTGCAAAAGAAGCTGCTTCAAAAATTGGAGAAAATTTTGGACAAAAGCAGGAAGATTTTCAAAGACGGTATGAGCAGAACAAACCGTACTTTGAGGAAAAACTTCCATTGCTTGTCGATCAGTTTAAAGCATACTATGTTACTTTAGACAAAACAACTTTACCGTCTCGATCATTGGAATTAGCCACAAAAATCATTGATGAAAATAACAAAGGTGACGCTCTGGCGCAATGGCAGCTGATGAATGCATTTGCAAATTCTTACAAACATGAAAATTATATTGGTTGTGATAATGCCTGCAAGCAAGAGTATATTGAAAGTGAAAGATCAACTATAAATGAGAAATATAGAAGCATGGTAGGAACAAACGAAGCTGAAAATTTAGCAGGTGTTGCAGTTCAAAGACCGTATCTAAAATATAAAGTAAGCATGTTAGGTACAGATGATTTTATGCCTCCTACAATAGGAAACATACAACTTTTGAAAGAACGTTATGATAAATTAGTAGAAGAAGGTACTAGTGCTGAACAACTGCGTGAAGAGTTTGTAAAAGATTACAAAGATGAAGCTTATGAAAAATATCGCGAGCAAATTAACGAAGAGTACACTATTGAAAAAAGCGGAACAGACCCTTCGAAATGGAATGATCAAAAACTACATGAAGAATTTGATAGAAGACTTCAATATGAATCTGAAGCTTACCGGTCTGGTTTAATAAGTCAAGAACAGTATGATGACCCTACAAAACGTGCTGAAGTGTTTTCAACATTTGCAACCGTTGATACAACACTGCGTAATAGTGGTGTGCCAAATACGGCATACTTAACATCAACCGAATGGAAAACCGCATACAATTCTTATACAACTACAGGCAAGCTTACAGCAGAAGATCTAAAAGGCTACGAAGCTGCTGCAACAGCTTACAAAACATACGAAAACCAGCATGAAGGGGGGTCTTACGATCCACAGGCTGGAACATACAATACAAAAACAGGCCAATTTTCATATGTTGATCCTGTAAAAGAGTCGCTTGTAGCAGGCAGTTATAATACAGACACAAAACAATACACTTATGTCAATGATGATGGTGAACTGGTGCAAGGAAATCGTGATGGAGAAGTGCATGCATATGAACAGCATGAACTTCCTGTAGGCTACAAATATGATGAGAAAGCAGGATCTTATTCGTACCAAGGTACAGGAATAGCACAAACATATACTCCTCCTGCAGAATACCATGAAGATACAGGCAAATATGTTTATGAATATGTAAACCCATCAACAGGGTCTACTTACACATACTCAAACTCATATTATTACACACCACCATCACCAACCGCTTCAGGATCATCCAACTTAGCCGATTCTGCAACTGGAACAACTACAGAAGCAGGCTATACGTCTCCAACAACATCTACTAGTACAACAACAGTTATGACAACAGACAGTACTGGTACTACAACAAGCACGTCAACATATTCTGGAGGGACGACATACACAGGTAGTACAACTACGAGCGGAATGACATCGAGCGGTACTACAAACACAGGCGGCCATACAGGAAGTTACTCAGCGCCTTCAGGTGATTCTGGTGGAGGAGGCTACTCAGCCCCAGCGCCATCAGCTCCTAGTGGTGGCGAAGGTGGTGGAGCGCCTTCAGGCGGCGGCGGTTACTAGTCTTTAATAAGTTTCTTTTGTTAATTCTTTTATGCAATATGGTATTATAGGATATGGAGCATACGTGCCTCGTTTTAGGATTAAAGTGGAGGATATAGCTAAAGTTTGGGGAGATGACGCAAATACAATAAAAAACGGAATTGGTGTATTTGAAAAGTCAGTTCCTGACAAAGATGAAGACACAATAACCATAAGCGTTGAAGCTGCAAGAAATGCCATAGCAAGAGCCATGGCTGTGCATGGAGGATTTAATCCTTCAATGATCGGCGCTTTGTTTGTAGGTTCAGAAAGCCATCCTTATGTTGTTAAGCCGTCAGGTACAGTAGTGGCAGAAGCAATTGGCGCTACTCCAGAAATAATCATCGTAGATACAGAGTTTGCATGCAAGGCAGGAACAACTACAATACAGCTTTGTTTAGGATTGGTAAAATCTGGAGAAGTAGACTATGGCATGGCCATAGGAGCAGACACCTCACAAGGAAGGCCTGGTGATGCTCTAGAATACACAGCAGCATCAGGCGGCGCAGCTTTCATTATAGGTAAAAATCCTTTAGCAGCAATAAACAACTGGTATTCTTATACCACAGACACTCCGGATTTTTGGCGCAGGGAGGGCCAGAAATACCCATCTCATGGCGGCCGTTTTACAGGCGAACCTGCATATTTTCATCATGTAGTTTCTGCAACACAGGGCCTTTTGAAAAAAACAGGCACAGAACCAAAAGACTATAAATATGTTGCATTTCATACACCAAATGCAAAATTTCCACAAAGAGCAGCTAAATTATTAGGTTTTACAAACGAACAACTAATTCATAGTTTGATTGTTAAGAATATTGGTAATACATATTCTGGTGCTAGTATGTTGGCTTTAGCTAATATATTAGACCATGCACAACCAGATGATAAAATATTGATTACATCTTACGGCAGCGGAGCAGGAAGTGATTCATTCTCATTAACAGTCACAGATTTGATTGAAAAGGCCAGAAATACAGCACCTCTAACAAGTCAGTATATCAACAGAAAAGAATACCTAGAGTACGGTTCTTACTTGAAACATAGCGGTGGTATTCATGGCTGATTGGAGTACTAAAAACCCAGAAGTTGTTAAATGGGCTGATAGTTATCAAGCCGGTATGATTAACCATTTATTTTTAGGAGCGCCATTCAATACAATTGCTTTTCTTGGTGAAGTGCCAAGTAGGTTTCGTGATGAAGTAAAAGCTTACATAGATTGTGTCAGAGATGTTGTTGATAAAGGTCATTTAAAATATTTAGGCACACATTATTCGGAGGATTGTTAAAATGTCTAAAAACATTGCTATTATCGGTATCGGACAGACTTATTTTGGTGAGCTTTGGGATCAGTCATTAAGGGACCTTATGTTGGAGGCTGGTTTGAACTCCATAAAAGACGCACAAATTGATAAATCCCAGATTAATTCTTTATTTGTGGGTAACATGTCTGCAGGTAGGTTTGTTGGCCAGGAACATGTGGCAGCGCTTGCAGCAGATGTTTTGGGTATTAACGCGCCGGCAACAAGGTGCGAAGCAGCATGTGCTTCTGGTTCTGTTGCTTTTCGTGCTGCATACAATTCTATAGCTTCGGGTGAATCTGATATTTCTATGGCTATGGGTGTAGAAAAAATGACAGACATATCAGGGCCTAGCGCATTAACAACTTTGGCTGCAGCAGGCGACCAGGAGTGGGAAGCTGCAATAGGGCTTACTTTTGCTGGTTTATACGCTTTAATTGCACGCTGCCATATGCATGAATATGGAACAACACAAGAACAAATGGCCATGGTTTCTGTAGCAAACCACGACCATGGAAAAAATAACCCTTACGCGCAATTCAAAAATCCTATTACAATACAAGACGTTCTTAATTCTTCTATGGTAGCAGACCCGTTGCATCTGCTTGATTGTTCTCCAATAACAGACGGCAGCGCAGCTGTAATACTTGCTTCAGAAAAAGTTGCTAAAAAATATAACAATCCTATATGGATTTTGGGCACAGGACAAGGTGCTGACACTGTAGCATTGCACGACCGTAGGTCGTTTACAGAACTTTTGGCAACAAAATTGGCTTCAAAACAAGCCTTCGAACGCGCAGGTATGAATCAAAAAAATATTGATTTGTTAGAAGTGCATGATTGTTTTTCTATTAATGAAATCATAGCACTGGAAGATTTGGGTTTTTGTGAAAAAGGGAAAGGTGGAAAGTTTGTAGAGACTGGCGCAATTAAAGTTGGTAATGAACTGCCAACCAACACGCTTGGTGGATTAAAAGCAACAGGTCATCCTGTTGGTGCAACAGGTATAAGGCAGTTATGTGATGTTGTAAAACAACTTCGCGGCACAGCCCCAAACCAAGTTAATGGCGCAAAAAACGGCCTTAATTTAAATATAGGAGGTTCTGGTGCTACTGCAGTTGTAAATATATTGGGTACAGAACCGTTAGGAGAATAATATGTGTAATAAAATTCAATTAGGAGTTGATTAATATACCACACCACAATTCTGTTTCTATACCATGGAGAGTAAAGAAATATAGGTATATGTTTATAGGAACAAAATGCTCCTGCGGCGCAGTTTTTTACCCGCCTAGAAAACTATGTTTGGAGTGTGGTAGTATAAAACTAACAGAAATAAAGATGCCTAATAAAGGTGTTATAATATCATTTACCAAAATTTCAGTAGCTCCAGAAGGGTTTAAACATATGGTTCCTTACACAATAGGACTGATAAAATTAAACAATAATGTTATTATAAGTTCTCAGATTGTTGGAGAAGAAACAAAAATAAAAATAGGTGCTCCAGTAAAAACAATTTTCAGGTCTGTTTATAAAAATGGTGAGACGGGTATCATAAACTATACAACAAAATTTGAGGTTGTGTAAATGTTGGATGATATTAAAAACGGCTACTGCTCAACAGAAGAGTGGTTGGGATTGGCAATAAAAAAACATAAAGGAAAATTGAATTCACCAGAACTCCGATTATATTGGGGTCTTACTGAAGATTTATCTTATTTAAATTATGGTTTTGGTGGTTTAATAGGAATGATATGTTATGAGTTGGTTCATCCTATAAAAAGTGGTGTAGGGTTATGGTACATAATAAAAGAAACGGCTAATAAATAAGATGCCCTTATACGACTTGTGGTTAAAACCGCAGGTTTTTGTGTATCAATTTCAAAATTCCTGTCTTCATCACACGGCTAAAGCCGATGTGTTTTCAGGAACTTCACTATAATTAAAACACACCCCATAATTTCTTATGGAAATGGTTCTTGTTTATTATAAGTGTGTTATTTTTATTTTACTTCTTTTAAAAAGTAAAATATATTTCTCTATTTATTAATCATATTTTTTGTTTATATACTATTACTAAACTGTAAAATATAAACCTACACACCCGATGGAAATTACCTCCGTTTCTAATGGAAAAACAAAAAGGACAACACGAGGAAATAACAATGTTATTAAAACACACCCATTTATATCAAAACAAAAAACACATGCATTAGAAACCAAGGGGTAGGCACCCCCCCAACAACATACCAAGTCCAAACCCACCTTTCGCATGCAGAAAACTTTATATACCACTCCAAATGAAATAAAGGTTTACAAACAAAATAAAATCAAAACAATTTGTTTGGTAAATATTGTGGGGTGTTGTGAGATGGAAAGTAACATTTTTGCAGACTATATAAATAAACAGACGTTGTTTCTTGATAAAACTACATTAACAGCGTCTTTTGTTCCTGATAAAATATCACATCGGGATGAAGAAATACAACAACTTTCTTCTATTTTAGCGCCAATTATTCGTGGTTACAATCCAAACAATATTTTTGTATACGGCACATGTGGTACAGGTAAAACAATATGTATAAAGTTTGTAATGAAACACCTGTCAGAAATTACAAAAAACACAAAAATAATATATGTTAACTGTAAAATGAAGCGTGTAGCAGATACAGAATATAGGTTGTTCGCGCGCTTGTTAAAAGAGATGGGTGTTGTAGTGCCAGATACAGGTTTGCCGACAGATGTCCTTTACAGGCGATTTTTTGATGTTGTTGATGAACAAAAAACACATATAATGTTGGTATTAGATGAAGTAGATACTATTGTTAAAAAAATAGGTGATGAGTTTTTATATAATTTAACGCGTGCTGCAGGAGAATTGAGCAACTCTTCTATAAATATAGTTGGTATAACAAACGACACTTCTTTCATGGAAACCCTTGATATGAGGGTCAAATCATCACTGTCACAAGAAGAGGTTATTTTCAAGCCATACAATGCAATCCAACTGCATTCTATTTTAACAGAGCGTATAGAATATGGGTTCAGACGTGGGTCGGTTGACGAGTCTAGTATACGAAAATGTGCGGCTATAGCTGCCCAAGAACATGGGGATGCAAGACGTGCTTTGGACCTTTTGCGTGTTGCAGGGGAACTTGCAGAAAGAATGGGCGATGGTATTGTAAAAGAACATCATGTAGATGCTGCGCAACAAAAATTAGACATGGATAAAATAAGCGAAACAATCAAAGCACAACCGCTTCATTCACAGGCAGTGTTGTATAGTATAACAACATTAACAGAGAAAGCAAGAACTGCTAATAACTGGCTGGACACACGTATTCATACCGGAGATGTGTATACAACATACAATCAAATATGCATGACTAATAATATATCCCCATTAACTCAAAGAAGGGTCAGCGACCTTATAGGTGAGTTGGACATGCTTGGTATAATTAATGCAAAAATAATATCAAAGGGGCGCCATGGAAGAACAAGAGAAATCATGCTGGCAAACAACGGCACTTCTGTTGAAAAAATAAAAACACTATTAGTTGAGAACTTTGGGTAAAAGGTAACCCAAACTATAATACCTGATTCTTTATTTGGTTTGCTATAAATAAGTTCATACAATCTTAAGCGCATGACAAGCAAACAAATTGTGGATGAATTGTTTAGGAAAGGCAAACTTGTCACACCAGAAGCGCTAGAATTATTGATTTCTGGCCACAAACCAAACTATACGAAAGATTTTATTATAACAGAGAAAAACATAAATTCAGTTAAAATTATCAAAACCTATACGTTCAAAGATGTTGTTACAACAGACGACTTTATTTTCCATTTTAATTCAAAGTATGAGAAGGTGAAACAAATAATTATTAGTCGCAGCGGCAAAAATTTTTTGTCTCTAGACAAGTTGTCCGATAATAAGGATGATGTTTGTGTGATAGGAATTGTTAAAAATATTGATCGGCAAACAGATGAAAAGGCCGCTCTAAAAATAGAAATAGAGGATCTAACAGGTTCAGCAACTGTTTATATGAATAAACAGACTGACACAAACAAAACATCTTCAATAAGTGATGATGTTGAACTGGATGATGTTATAGCAGTACAGGGGGCAGATGGTGGGAAAAATATTTATAATGCCAAAATACTTTTTCCAGACGTGCCGTTAAAACAACCAACAAAAAGTTATGGTAAATTATGTTTTATTAGTGGAATAGGATTTTCAGAAGTGCCATCAAAAAACATCGATCAGGCTTTTGAAGAGATTCAAAACCGTCGTGTAGACTTCCTCTTCATTATAGGCAGCACAAAAGACACAAGTAAGTTAGAAAATTATATAAGCAAGTATTGTGCCACGACTCATGTGATAACAATACCTTCAGAGAAATACCCGCAAAAACCAGAGCAGTTTAAGTTAGAAAATATCACATCCCTGATAAACCCGACACTAATTGAAATAAATGGGATAAAAATTCTATTGGTTAGTGAGTTTAAGTTATCTGCATTAAGAAAACGTCAGCTAAAACAACCAAAAGTCCCCACGGAACCTATAGTTATCGATGAAATACCTGATGTAGTAGCTTGCTGCTTTCCTGCAGACCCCCAAATAATAAATTATAAAGCAACTTCAATAATAAATACAGGATCTTTTTTAACAACATTGCGGCCTGTTATTTTGGATTTAGAAACACGCGATATAGAACAAATTAATCTAAAATTTTAGTGCCGCCATTCATATTAATGTATTCATCTATAATGATTATAGCTAACCAACAAAAGAATTCAGACATGTTTGTTGGTTAGATAGATGGGAGGCAAATAAATTATACCTTTGTTATTTATTTGGCTCACTATAAGTGTTTGACGCCTGTGTGCTTGGATGCCTAAGGGCATCGGTCTGCCGCGTCGGTGAGTATTTATGAAAGCAATGTTATTAGATGCCGATTATTTCATGAATGGTCAACAGCCTGTTGTTCGCATGTTCTGTAAAACAGAATCCGGAGACACAGTATGTGTTTATAACAATACATTATATCCATATTTTTATTTCAAAACAAAAATTTCTGAAGACATGCTTCTCACAAACATAAATAATATATTATCCAAAAACAAACTACAGATTAGTATAAAATCAATAGAAACATCTTACAAATATTTGCCTCTTGGATTCGCGAAAGACAAGGAAAAATTAATCAAAATAACATTATACAACCCACAAGATGTGTCAAAGTTGCGTGACTTGTTGTTGTCAGAAAGAATGGTCGAGTCTGTTTATGAAGCAGATATACTGTTTAAGTATAGATTTATGGTAGACAATAATTTACATGGCATGCAGTGGATGGAACTACAGCCTGAGAGAGTTAGAACAACCACATCCAAATTTCCTGTGTATAACACTGCTTCTATCGAGCCGCTGGATATACAAAAAACAGCGCCGCTGAAGTACATGTCTGTCGACATAGAATGCTCGTCTTTGGACGAAGGAAGAATGCCAAATGAAAATTTTGATCCTATAATCATGATATCCATAGCTTTTGACCCGTCATTCAAAGGAAAAAATACCCTTGTACTCGTCGCAAAAAGAGTCTCTGCTGAAAATGTGTCATGGTTTCAGTCTGAAAAGGACATGTTGGAAGAGTTTGTAGCTATAACACAAGCCTTCGACCCAGATATTATTACAGGCTATAACATAAATGGTTTTGACATGCCTTGGCTAATAAAACGAGCTCAGAAAAACGATGTTAAATTTGACATTCCGCGTTCAGAAAGACAGGTTTCTATGAAAAAAGGACTGTATCCAGAATACATTGTTCCAGGCAGGATTGTAATTGACCCTTTTCAAATATTAAAAAGAGACCCATGGCAAAAATTTGCACGGTACGATCTAAATACAGTGTCAAAAGTACTGCTTAACGACGAAAAACATCACATAGAGTATGGAGAAATATCTGCTTTGTGGAACGGGTCTAATGATGATGTAGTACGATTGGTGGAGTATGCTAGAAAGGATGTTGTTTTGGCTATGAGGCTTGTTAAAGAAAAGGGAATGCTTGATAAATTTACGGAAATTTCTAAGATTTCCGGACTATTGATGCAGGATACATTTGGAGGGCAGACAAAAAGAATAGAAACAATGATGCTCTATGAGTTTAAGAAAAGGGATTTCGTCATGCCATTTGCCAACAGAAAAGAAAATTCTGAACAATCGTTAAAAGGCGCCATAGTTTTGGAACCGCAGAAAGGTTTGCATTCAGGCAACTGCACAGTAGTACTTGACTTCAGGTCTTTGTACCCGTCTATAATGAGAACTTTCAATATTTCACCAGATACACTGTTGATAAACGAAACAGGTGAAGACATACCCCATTATGTATCGCCGTCAGGAGCTAAATTTGTAAAACAAGAGTTGCGCGAAGGTATTTTCCCAGACATTTTGGCAAAACTTATGCAAGCACGATCAGATGCAAAAGATGCAATGAAGTCTGCCGAAGGCGACCTGAAAAAAACTTTGAATGCCCGCCAGCTTGCGCTTAAAGATTTAAGCAACAGTATGTATGGATTCACCGGATACACACGCGCGCGGCTTTATGTTTTAGACATTGCTGCAAGCATAACCGCATATGGAAGGGAAAATATTGAAAACACAACAAAAATAATAAAGGAAAAGTACCCTGATGTAGAGGTAACCTATGGTGATACAGATAGTTTGTTCTTAAAAGTGCCAACCGATCAGCTTGGTGAAGCAAAAAAAATTGGAGAAGAAATGGCATCATATGTGTCTAGTCAATTGCCAGGATATTTAGAATTGGTGTTTGAAAAAGTATACAAAACATTCCTGATTCTTGCAAAAAAAAGGTATGTAGGGTGGAGATTTGATTATTCAAACAACCAATGGCTTGATAAAATGGACATGAAAGGAATAGAAACAGTGCGAAGAGATTGGTGCCCATTGGTTAGTGAAGTCATGTCAGATGTATTGTCTATTATAATAAAAGAAAATGATGTTAAAAAAGCCATTGAAAACACAAAAACAATTATAAATAACCTACGCAATAATCAAGTGCCGTTGGAAAAGCTTACCGTGATAAAAGGCATAACAAGAAGCATTGGAGATTACAAGGCAATGCTGCCGCATATAGAACTAGCAAAAAAAATGAAATTAAGGGACCCGGCAACTGCGCCTAATGTTGGTGATAGGTTGGGTTTTGTTATAATAAAGGGAAATGAGCTTATTTCTAAACGCGCTGAAGACCCGGAATATGTTGTTAAAAATAAGTTACAGATAGACTCGGATTATTACATACAAAGTCAGTTATTACCGCCCTTAGAAAGAATATTTGTATCATTAGGTGTCGATAGGGCTGAATTATTTGGTGCAGGCAGGCAGCTAACACTAAGCGCAATATCTTCTAGGAAAAATACTAACAATGTACTAGAGGCCATGGAAGAGTTTGTATGCAATTCTTGCGCGCACAGCTACAGAAGGATGCCTCTTCGAGGGCTGTGTGATTGTGGAGGAAATATAATGTTAGCTTATCAGGGAAGTATTGGAAGTTTAGTGCGAACCGACGCAAAATAAATCGATGTTATTATACATCCAAACATACAGGCAAATCATCCTATATAGGTTGTTTCAGCAGCAGAAATGTCCTTGTCTTGTAGCTTTTTCTTTTTCACTTCAACAGGTCCTATGTATTTGCTTGTAACCCTTTTTCCAAGCCTTATAGATTGGTAATAATACTTGCGTCCGTTGATAGTTTTAACATGTCTGTTTGTCATCATAATTATTATAATACATTTTCTTTATATGTTTATCTTTTTTGTCAAATTTCTAAAAAAATCTTTATAAGTGCCCGTCATCATTAATAAATTATGAGACAGTCAAAAAGAAAATCAACGAAACACCAAACATCGCGTTATAGAATTTCAAAATATTCTCCAAATGTATATGACGTGTCTGTTATAACTGCCTTTGTTATACTTCTTTTAACTGTAACTTACGTCTCTGTAGGGCCAGCGCCAGGAAACCATGTAAATACTGTAGGCCAAACATATATAAAAAATTACATATCGCCTCAGGCAAACGCTGCAGGGAGCGCCTATGTATCTCTAGACGACATGGTTTGTGTAAAAAATGATTACGGTGATGTCGTTTGTGCGTCTGTAGGGCAGCTCGCAAAAGCAGATGACAAAATATTCTCAAATTGTATTGGTGAGCATGGTTGTACTTTGTCTTGCACCGAGCTAACAGATGTCTGCACGGACAGCGGATCATTGTCTGCATGCACTCTACAGAACAAATTCTGCTGAAGTTCACGCCTAAAGATTTTCATGGCTTTTAAACTTTGCTTACTAATTTAACTTATGCCAAAAAAAGAACAAACCGACGCAGGCAACGACGCCAAGCGTCCAAACACACAAGGCGTTCGTACAGACAAACAAGCCAGCGTACTAATCACACAACAGCCTGCTGTAAAAAAGAAAAGGCTTGGTATTGCCTCAGATTTATTCTCATATATCAGGCATACAGGAAAATGGTGGATGTTGCCAGCTATAATAATGTTGCTGCTTGCAGGGGTAATAATTATTGCAGGGGGAACTACTTTATCGCCATTTATTTATGCGTTAATATGAAGTCTGTAAGATTTTCTGCAACCAAACTATTCCCAAAATTATTCCAATGGACATCTTTTGGAAAATCATAGTAGCATTTTTCAGCAATGTTGTTTTTGCACAGTTCATAAACGTTGACGAATGAGATGTTGTTATCCATTAAAAATGTCGTTAGGACAGCTCTGGGCTTGTTAAGGTCTATGTCATCTATAGAAAAATTGTAGAATTCAAGTTCTTTTAGCAAAGCATTGTAATCCTCGTTATACAATTCAAATGAGTTCGGTATTATTACAACAATAAGTGTCGCATTGTTGGCTTCTGAAATGGTTTTTATCTCGGTGATTATATTCAAAGTCGTATTCCATGCTTCATCATTCAGGTTTGTATAATTTTTGTGGTAAGGAGACATATATTTTCCAAAATCGAACCCCGCTACTGTTTTTTCAGGGCTTGTGATCTTCAAAAATATCTGCCTTAGAAGTACAGCTGATTTGAAATATTCGCTTACAAATAGGGCGAAAGGCGGGGTATTAAGAGGTGAAGTAGGCGGATTTATTTTGAGTGTGCCGCTTGAAAAGTTAGCATAAGGTCGTTCTTTGTATTTAGTGAATGCATAAAAATTATCGTCATAATCGTTCATATAAAATCCAAGAAGCACAAAATCAGGTTTATATTTCAAACCGTACTCTCTCAATGCCAAATATTCTTGCAGCGTTCCGTAGCTGCCTACGCCAAAATTTATTACTTCATAAGACCGATTTACTTCTGTATGTGCATTCAATTTCTCTTCTAGTACGCTTTGCATAGTCTCATTTTGATGAACGCTTAACCCTTCTATAAAAGAGTCCCCTATTGTAGCAACTCGCGTTGATTTTTTCTCTATAGTGTATTCATTGTCAAGGAAACCTTCTCTGTTAAACTTATACTGCCGCCAGAAATGGCCATTATAAAAAGTGCCTGCTTTTTCTGGTATGAATTTCCATCCAAGCGTCGGTTCAGATATGAATATATTATCGCTAGGAACAACAAAAAATCTGGCAGTTAGTTCAAGGAATAAGAAAATCATTAGCAGTGATAAAAAAACTTTAAGGAAAAGTGGTGCATTATGTGTCAGGTTTTCGTTGCTCATGTAATCATCTACGACTAGTCTTTTGCGGCAGATTCGCCATCCCAAGAGTCTTTCATATTGTCTTTTCTAAAGATAAGAAACTTATCAATAAAAGTGCAATCAATTTCAGTGCCCATCATGCATCTATATGCATCTTCGGGTTTGCAAACAATAGGCTCCCCCCTGATATTGAATGACGTATTTATCACGACAGGTATGCCGCTCAATTTCATAAATTCCTTAATTACATCATAGTACCGCTTGTTTTGTTCTCTGGAAACAGTTTGTAGTCTTCCAGTTCCATCGACATGTGTAACGCTAGGCAACTTTTGCCTCATGGATTGTTTTATAGGATAGACAAACAACATATATTTTTCTTCGTCTTTGTCTATGTCAAAATATCTTTTGGTATGTTCTTTCAATATAACTGGAGCAAATGGACGGAAATGTTCCCTATGTTTTACTTTCGTGTTTAGTATATCTCTCATGTTCGGATTCACAGCATTGGCCAGTATGCTTCTGTTTCCCAAAGCTCTTGGCCCCCATTCCATACGTCCCTGGAACCACCCAACGATTTTATTTTGATAAATAAGTTTCGCGCATGATTTTGAAATGATGTTTTCTTCAAGTTCTGTGTAAACAATATTATTTTTGTCAAGAAAATTTCTTACATACACGGCATTAAACTGAGGACCAAGATATGCTGTTGTAAATAAAGGACGGTTTTTGTTTACAAGTGAATTTATGTAAGCGGCTATGCCAAGGCTCCCCCCTGAGTCGCCTGCTGCTGGCTGCACAAAAATATTCTTGAAAGGCGTATTTTTTGAAATTTTTCCATTGGCAACGCTATTCAATGCAACGCCGCCTGCCATGCAAAGATTTTTTGTTTTGGTTTCTGCATAAAGATAATTGAGTATTTTGAACATAGCATCCTCCAGGACTTTCTGCAGGCTTGCAGCGATGTCCATATAATATTCTGTCATCTTTTCATCAGGCTTCCGTGCAGGTCCGAATTCTTTTAAGAATTTTTTGCTTGGCATACGATTCTTTTTGTGAAAGTCAAAATATGACATGTCAAGGTAATAGCTGCCATCATCAGATATCTTGATAATTTCCATAAATTTGTCGTAGTAAGTTGGTTTTCCAAATGCCGACAAGCCCATGACCTTGTATTCAGAATTGTTAACACTGAATCCTAGATAGGCGGTTACAGTGCTGTAAAGCAATCCAAGTGAATGTGGAAATTGGATTTCCTTAAAAAGTGTTATTTTATTGTCATCTCCTATTCCAAGGGTTGTAGTAGACCACTCACCAACTCCGTCTATCGTCAAAATGGCTGCCTTCTTGAATTTTGAAACAAAAAAAGCGCTGGCGGCGTGCGACATATGATGTGGAACATATAAAATTTCGCCATTGTATTTTAACTGCTTCCGAATAATGCTTTCCACCTTGAGCTTTTCCTTCATCCAAGATGGTATTGAGCTGTTAAAAGTTTGAAAAGAAAACGGCCAAGATTCAAAATGCTGGCTCATCATCCTTTCAAATTTTAACACAGGTTTTTCATAAAATCCAACATAAGAAAGGTCTTCAACATTTATCCCGCCTTCCTGCAAACAAAATTCTATTGCTTGTTTTGGAAATCCCATATCGTGTTTTTTTCTTGTAAATCTTTCCTCTTCAGCAGTGGCGATTATTTTTCCGTCTTGTATGAGGCACGCCGCAGCATCATGGTAGAAGCAGGAAATGCCAAGGATAGATGACTTAGGCTTCATTCTATTAGAATTGGCATCTAGATGTTTTGGCATAGTTAAAAACTCCTTCTGCATTCTTCTATATCAGGCGAAATATTGATGTCAAACCAGAATGTCTGGTGTGTTGACGGCAAGGATGATGATTGGTTTTTCATCTTTGGCAGGAAGCTTTTGCGGAAAATCTTGCCGAGAACCGATGTAACGCCAATGCCTATAAAATAAACAAAAGTCAGCATAATAAAAGATACCACTTTATTTACGCTTAATCCAAATGCATGAAATCCTCGCTTAAATTCCTTGAACTTGCTCATGTTAATCCATCCTCATCGATGGCATTTTGTGGCGTTTTGGCAATGCTCGCAGGAAAATCTTGTAAAAGATGTAAATTACATAAACCGTAATTACGTACTCAATATATCCAACTTTTATAATGTGGAGCTTTGTGCCTACAAAATACAATATGCTGAAAAATATGAGCATGGCTGTCAAAAAACCAGCCATATAACTAACAACTTTATTTTTCATTTTCAATCACCAACAAGTGTTGAAAAGAAGTTTATCGTACAGTTATTAAACTTCATTTTCTAACACCTTGAGATTTAGAAAAGAAATGTTTAAAAACAAATTTGTCGGGCATAACATATGGCATTTCATTTTCTGGTATATGTCATAAAGGTTTTAATACGAGGAGAATGGTGTAATTTTGTTGTGCCTGCTCTTTGTTAAAAGTATGTTCTATAGAAAACATACTTTTTTATAACCTGTTAATGTAATAACAATATGTCAAAAATCCTTCTTGTTAAACTGTCTGATGCGGCAGTGTACAAGGACGCGAAAGTTAAAAATGCCGTGCCGCATTTCCCATCTTTAGCATTGGCTACAATTGCAGGCTGTGTAAGAGTTAAAGGCCATAATGCGCAGGTTTTTGATTACACAACATACGCCTATAATGACGAAGCCGATTTACGGTTTAAGGAAAAACTAAAAGAATTTGATCCTGATTTTGTTGGCATAAGTTTTACAACTGTTTTATTTGATGAAATGGTAAGGGTAGGAAATGTTGTAAAAAACCACAATCCTAATATAAAAATCATTGGCGGAGGACCTCATGTTTCCGCATTTCCTGAAGAATGTCTTAGAACATCGCCTATAGACATAGGTATAACAGGCGAGGGTGATTTTACAGCAGCAGAGGCCATGAGCGCAACTAACCTTTCTGAAGTTGATGGTATAGCTTACAAGCAGGAACAAACCAACGCACAAAGTGCGTCTAAACACGTAGATGTTATTGTTGTCCCTAAAAAATTAAAGTTTCTTGACGACCTTGATCTGCTTCCAATACCAGCATGGGACTTGTTCGACCTTACTAAGTATCACACGCCAAGGCAAATGTGCAGGAAAAGCCCTGTTGGTTGGATAGAAACAAGCAGGGGATGTTTGTATGGGTGTGTGTATTGCAATAAAAATATTTTTGGTCAGAATTTCAGGTTCAAAAGTGCAAAGCGCACAGTAGATGAAATGGAGTTTATGCTTAGTTGTGGATTCTCTGAGATTCAGATAGCAGAAGACATGTTTACAACAAATAAAGAAAGGGTAATGCAAATATGTCAGCTTATAATTGATAGGGGGCTAAAATTCCCATGGTCAACAACAACTGGAGTAAGAGTGGATAGTGTAAACCTGGAAATGTTAAAAGCAATGAAGAACGCAGGCTGTTATCGTGTTTATTACGGATTTGAGTCTGGAAGCGACCAGATTCTTGTTCAGTCAAGAAAAGCAACAAACACAGCAACAGCAAGGCAGGCTGTTAATTGGTCAAAAGAAGCAGGCTTGGAAGTTCTGGGCTTCTTCATGATTGGTTTGCCTGGTGAAACAGAAGAAACAATGCAGCAGACAATAGACTTTGCAAAATCGCTGAACATAGACTTTGCAAAGATGACAATAATGAGCCCTTTGCCAGGAACGCCTATATGGAATGATTTCAAGGAAAAAGGCTTGCTGAAAGAAAATGTTGACTGGAGCAACTTTAATTATTATACGCCGCCTTCTGAACTTTACACACATCCAAACCTGGACTGGCCGACAATAGAAAAGTACTACAAGAAATTTTACAAAGAGTTCTATTTCCGCCCAAGCTATATGGCCAAAAGACTTATTGCTGGCATACGCCAAGGCACCCTAATTGACGACATCAAAGCCGTCAGAAGCACGAAGTGGTAAAAATGGTAACAGTAACTGTAGATTCTTCCGATCTGCCTGATATATACGAAGGTGTAAGAAGAAGACTAGAAAAACCAGGCGATAAAGTCACAATAAGCTATTCAGGTGGCAGTGAAACAATAATAAAAGCTTATTCACATTGAAACTGGAACTTACAGATCAGGTTCAGAAGCAGAAAAGAAAGGTTGCTAAATTAACTTAATATTTCATCATAAATTCCCGCTATTCTTTCGACGATTAAATCTTTAAGTATTTAAGTGATTTTAACTTAATATTAAGTGATGTTGGACATATCGCCACACGCAAGTAAAGCTATGCAAGAGCACGCTATAACTGAAGATGAAGTCATGGCAGCATTGGTTGATGGAAAGACAGAGTTTGAAATATTTGTGAAGGGCGAAAAGCGTTATGGCAATGTGTTTATAGAAAAACACCGGAAAATTATGGTGATATGGTCTTGGCGCAAGGAAAAGAAGAGAGTAATAACTTGCTATCCGCTCAAAAGAGAGGTCTGATATGAGAGTAGTATGTGCAAAGTGCAATGAAAAAATGGAGAATGTTGTCTTGGATAAATATGAGTATGTAAAACGATTTCCGCTTTATAATGTGCCTGCTTATCAATGCAAAAAATGCAGTAATCTTTTCTTCATGGAAAAAATGGTAAAGGATATGGAGAAAAGGACAAAGGAGCTTAAAGTTAACGCGTTCGGTTTTGAACGTGCAATAGCGGTGTCTGGAAAAGGGCTTGTTCTGAGAATGCCGTCTGACCTGGTGTCTCATCTGAAGCTCAAAGAAGGCGAAAATGTAAAGATAATACCCGTTGATCACAAAGGATTTTTAGTGGAAAGAATTAGCCAGCAAAGCTAGACTACAAGCCCTGATGGATTAAGGTTCTTTGTTTGTAAATTTATAAACACAAATTCACGCTATTATATTTCAAAATACTGGCGACCATTCCGTATAAGAGTCCCAGATAACCACATTGGAATATTTCCACTGACTTTGAGCTGTTTTATTTTGGTCTCTTTATCCAACGTCGAAAATCCCAAGTTAAACTTATCTGACATGGTACCACCCATTATAATAATGTAATTAATTATTAGTGTGGCAGTTGTTATAGTTGAGGTTGTGCTGAAACTATTTGGTGTTTCATGAAATTCTTTTGTAGGGTGAGGTTGTCATAAAGTTAGTCGCCACTAGAAAGTTTATAAATACATTAGTTACTGGACTAGTATCTCATCATAAATACTTGCTATTCTCTTGACTATCAAATCCCAGTCATAACGTGAGGCTGTCTTCTTGCCTTCTATTTCGAATTTTTTCTGGAGTTTTTGGTTATTCAGAAGGATTCTGATTTTTTCTTGCAGACCTTGAACGCTGTTGATTTCTGTCAAAAAACCATTCTTGCCGTTTTTTATGTAATCTTTAGGCCCGTCTGTGGCTGTTGATATTACGCACGTCCCCAGAGCCATTGCTTCAAGGGGCACTATTCCGAAGCACTCTCTTTGCGAGGGCAGCACAAGCATGCCAGAAGATTTTATTTCCCTTTTTACATCAATATCCCTTTCGATTCTTCCTGTAAAAATAACATTTTTCAAACTAAGGCTTTTTGCAAGACTTTCCAAGTTCTTCCTCTCTTCACCCTCTCCAACAATAACAAGTTCAGCTTCATTATCAAATGGTGTGAATGCCTTGATCAGATTATCAATCCTTTTTTGGCCTGTCAGGCGTCCAACATAAATAATTTTGTTCCTTTTCTTTTCCACATTCTTTGTCCTTTTCAATTCCTTCAAATCAATTCCGCTCGGCACTATCTCTGCATCGACGCCTATTTTGTGCATTTTTGCCTTTATCGTATTATTAAGAGTAAGAACTTTAGTGTAAGGCATTTTTGTAGAAATTACTTCGAAAGGCAAGCCGCCTAACAACGCAGCAAAGCCTCCGATCATGTCATTGAATTCTGTAAGATAAAGATCATGAATTGTCGCAACAACAGGCTTTTTCACTGCTAAACCTGCAAGCGAGCATGGGATAAGTGACAAATGGCCGTTAGCGTCTATCAGGTCAATATTATTTTGCCGTAATTTACCAAAAAGATTTCTCCAAAAGCTCAAGCATGCCGTATACGATCTCTGCGGAGGGTTAACTATAGTAGGACCTGAAACTTGTACCATGTCAATATCAGGCAAATTTTTTGGCGAGGAAGAGCTGTAGATTACAGGCTCGTATCCATATTTTGGCAGCCTTCTTGCCATTTCAACCACCCTTTTTTCCACCCCGTAAACAGGCCATACGGTCTCTGTGCAAAGGGCTATTTTCATACAACCACTCAAAGATGAAAATTTGGAGGTTTTCTAGAACCGACACTATTTTCATAAACATTCATACTAGGCAAATGCTTTAATTCAAAATTCCAGTTCGAAAATTGAACCAACAAAATAAGCTTTTAAACAAATCCTTGTTATTTACTATAAGTGTCCCTATGAAAGTAGTTCTTATCGATCCTAAAGGCGTATGGGAAGGCCTTAACAATGGTCTTGCTAGCATAGCTGCTAACATAAGAAATAACTGCGAAATAAAAGTGATAGATTTTGTTAATTATTCAAAAGGCAATTTGGAAGAAAGGCTGGCCATAACAAAAGATGCTGATATAGTTGGAATATCCATGAAGTCTTTCACATTACTCGAATCAATAATGGTCGCAAATAAAATAAAGGAAATCAATCCTAAAGCAAAAATAATTGCAGGCGGCCCTCATGTTATTGTAGACGGTTATAATCTGCTAAAAGAAAATGACGTTTTTGATTTCGGAGTTGTCGGCGAGGCTGAATTTGTTTTTCAGGAATTTGTTGAAGGCAAAGATCCTAAAGAAATACAAGGATTGCTTTACAGAGATGAAAGTAATAATTTGATTCAAAATCCAATGCAAGACTGGATAAAAGATTTGGACAACCTGCCGTTTCCAAACTATGATAATTTTGATTCTGTTAATCATGATGGGAAAATACATACAATAGATGTATGGCCATTGGTAACAAGCAGGGGGTGTCCTTATACATGCACTTACTGTCTAAAAGAGAACGCCTTAATTCATACTGAAAACGGCATGATTAAAATCATAGATTTAGAAAATAAAATTGACACTAAAGTATTGTCTCATTCTGGAAGATTCATGCCAGTAAAGCAATTTTATAAACGGCAATATTCTGGTAAAATGGCAAAAATAAAAGTTAGAAAAATGCCCATTATTGAGGCAACAATTGGCCATAAATTTCATGTTCTTAGAAACGGCATAAAACAAGAAATTCCTGTAGAAGAAGTAAAACAAGGAGACTACCTTACAATTAAATTGCCTGTGACGAAACCTATAGATAGCATAGACGTAAAGAAAATTATTGGAGATAAAGTTTTAGTTTACGAATATCAAAGGAAAGTATCTTTTGAGAAAATAAAGATGGCCATAGGACTTCATAACGAAGGGTTATCAATGCGACAAATAGCATCAAAAACGGGATTGAGTAAAAGCTTTGTACACATTGTCATAAATAATAATTTTGAAGAAAAAAAGAAAGTAAAAAATACACTAAATGAAAAGGACGGAAAAATTAGCTTTAGATTATCAGAAGGTATACCTGCAAAACTACCTATTACAAAAGGTATTATGAGACTATTTGGCTATTACTTAGCAGAAGGGTCGATAACAAAACAAGCTAAAAGACCCAACAGTTATGAAATTGTGTGGTCGTTCAGAAAAGATGAACATGCATACATAAATGACGTCAAAAAAATAGTAAAAGATGAGTTAGGATTAGACTCATTCATAGTAACGCAAGATAATGTTACCAGAATTTGTGTTTCAAATGCACCTCTAGCATTGCTATTAAAAAATTTATTTGGTAAAGGTTCAGGCAAAAAATTCATCTCTGAATTAATAATATCACTAAAATCAGAATTTTTAGAAGAATTGCTTAAAGGCTGGATTCTTGGTGACGGTGGAATTGTACACTACAACAACAAGAAAATGATTAAAGTTACAACAATATCAGATTCATTGGCTTATCAATTCTTTATAGTGGCACAAAAACTTGGTTTGTCTCCTAGTCTGCAAAAAAACAATGTTAAAGATCATGAATTTAATGGAAGAATAATTAAATCATGCGGCTATAATTATCATCTTAATTTCAAATCAAAAAAAGATGTAACAAAATTGTTGCATAGCATATTTGGCGTGGAAATGGATTTAGGAAGAGAACTTGGTACAGCAGAAATAAGGGATTCTGAAGCAGTTTATTTACCAGTCGAAAGCGTAGAGTTCGAAGATTTCTCAGGCATGGTCTATAACATAGAAGTTGATGAAGATCACACATACACGGCAAACGGATTTCTTGTGAATAATTGCAATGTTCCTGTAGTCATAGGCAGAAAATTTAGGGTTCGTTCAAAAGAAAATATATTGGCAGAATTGAGATGGGCGCAGGAGCGCTACAAAAGCAAAGAGTTCAAGGTGCTTGATGATAATTTTACGCTGTTGATGGATCGTGCAAAAGACATATGCAAGTATTTCATAGATGAAAAGTTGGATATGAAATGGACTTGTCCCAATGGCATTCGAGCAGACAGGCTCGATGAAGAATTGTGCAGGCTTATGAAAGAAGCCGGATGCTATTCAATGTCCATAGGCGTGGAATCAGGCGATCCTGATGTTTTTGACAAAATAAAGAAGGGAGAAAAACTTGCTGATGTTGAAAAGGGCATTAAGCTTGCCCAGGCAGCAGGCATACAGGTTCATGGATTCTTTATAATCGGACTTGTTGGCTCTACTTATGAAGCAGACAAACGCAGTGTAGAATTTGCAAAACGTGTTGGTATAAGCGCATCGTGGGGCATACTTGTTCCATATCCAGGCACAGAAGTATGGGAACAGGTGAAAGCAGATCCTAATACAAGAATGCTGAGAGACTGGAAAGAAGGTTTTCACATAGGCGCCAGGCCAAAGCCTGTTTTTGACACGCCGCAATATCCAGCAGATGAGCGTGTAAAAATGTATTATCTCGCAAATATGTCCACAATTAAAAAAAGAGATATACCTCGTGCTGCTAAAATGATTGTCAAAGGTTTGATTGCAGGAAAGTAATTTAATACTTCAAGCTTTCTATTCCTCTGTCAATTGCTTCATTAACTTCCCTTTTTACGTAAGCTGCTACAGGACCGCCTATATTTTCAAATGTATAGTTTAGTACTGTGCGAACGTCTCTCATCATTGCAATTGGATCTTTTTGTTTATCAGCACCTAAAAGGTTTCTGGGACTGTCGCTCATGTGCATATTTTAACTAGAACTTTCTTAAATGTATTTGCTTATATGACTTACTAAAGGCGTAGGGCGATTTAATGGAAAAAAGTAAAAGAAATTTGATATTAATTTTATTCGCATATCTGGTGCTCTATTCTATTCTTTACATCGGGCTTCCGATGTCTGAAGACGAGAGTAACATCTATTATGTTTCAGAGAAGTGGAATGAAGGTCATACGCCTTATAAGGATTATTCAGGCGACTCAAAGACGCCGGGAATGTATTATTACACTTCCGCAGTTCTTAGTTTCACCGACAGCATACAAGCGCTAAGGTTTGGAGCGCTCATGGCAAACATGTTGTCCGCGGTTTTAGTTTACTTGATATGCAATATTTTGTTCAGCGATAGAAAAACTGTCAAGAGCACACTTGCAGCTGCTCTGTTCATGGTAATAAATCTAATGCCAGGAATGAACGGATATTTTTTTCAAGTAGACAGGCTTTTCGTGCTATTTTCTCTGGCGTCTGTATATTTCTTCCTAAAACATATTAATTTATTGGACAGCAAGAAGTATGCTGTCGCAGCTGGTCTCGCTGCTGGAATAGCATTGGTATTCAAACAACTGGCAATAACATTGCCTCTTTTGTTTGTGATTTTCTTCCTGTATCTTATAATAACCAAACAAAAACAGTTCAAAAAGGTATTTCTTAATGGCGCTATTTTAATTGGAGGCTTTGCGATTCCTGTAGTTTTGGTAATTTTACATTTCTCTCTTATAGGCGGGCTGGATTCAATGATATATTGGGCAGTAAATGGCGTAACAAATCAATACAACACCGAAAGTATTTTCTTGCATCCGGAAACAATAAACTCGCTTGCTCGCATATATCAATTTTCAGTCATGGCGCCTTTCTGGCTCGCATCATTGGTGGTATCATTAGTATTTATTGTAAAATTATTCAAAAATAAAATTTCTAGAAGCGAAATGTTTTTGCTGCTTTGGCTGATTTCAACGCTCCATGTTATGGTATTACTGCTGGCTTTTCAGGCAAGTCAGTTCGCGCCACTGGCCATTATGACAGCGGTATTCTTTGTCGATTTTAAACCCCCAAAAAATTCAGCAAAAAAATACCTCACATATACAATAATGATTTTCATGATATTTTTGTCGCTTTCAGTTAATATTTACAGCGAATATAATTTACAGACAACACGCAAGGCTTTTTATCAGCAGGAAATTGACGCAGCCAAATACATTAAAGATCACACAGTAGAAGGTGAGGCAATTTATATGTTTGGCTACAGGCCAAGTATTTTCATCCTTTCAAACAGGGATCCGCCGCCAAATGCCCCTGTACTGGCAAATTTCAATATACAAGTAAAGGGTGTTTACGAAAATGTCACCATAATGATTTTGAAGGAACAGAAAATAAATTACATCATCCATGAAACAATGACAAAACCAGAAGACGCCCCAGTGCTTTTTGATTACATACAAAACAACTATAAAGTCGAAACTACGATAGGCAGGTTTGTAATTTATAAGCGCAACCAATAATAAGTCTCTTTTTTATAAAATTGTTTCTTTGGATACGGTAAACTTTCTTTACGAAAGAAAGGCTAGCTAGCATACAAATGCTCTTCCAACCACAAAACCTTTATCTGAAAATTCCAGTTCCAGCCTGCATGTGTTTATGTTTTTCCACGCCTGGCTGTCTTTATGAATATTCGGATAATATTCTGTTAGAAGCATGACGGCGCCCGCAGCTTTAGCAGCCAATGCCTGGTCTTTTGTATCGTCAGTGCTTCCTACAAAATAGTCATCTGTTTTGTGCGTGTAAAAGGCAAGCGTGATTGCATTTGTGTAAAGAGGTCTGTCAGGATAGTTTGTGTTGTAAAAATCTGCCATGTCGTACGTAGGTTTGTTTATGTCTGGATGCGTGCCATGAATAATAAACTCCTGAATGTAAAACAAATTCATGGAAATCATAACAGCAAGAAATATGGTAAACACCAACCTCGACCTTTTTATTACATATGAAATAAATAATAAGCCTGAAATTATGGACATAATTGCCAAAGAATAGAAGTTTATCCAGAAGCCTGGCTGAACGTTGCCCATAAGCGGAAAGTTATAGTTCCATTCGGAGAGTGAACCGACGTCCATAGACGTCAACACACTTAGTGCCCTTCTTTGATACTCTGGAACGCTATGATCAATATAGTCTGCAGTTGGTATATTCATTAAAAACATCGCAGCAAAAGAAACTACGATAAGCATCCCCAATAGTTTTTTAGAGAAGCTCACTCTGCTGATAAAGTCGCCTGCCAGCAGGGACATTGCAGGTATTGTTATCATCAAATATTTCTCATAAGTGCTTTCTGTTCCAATGGAACCAAGGAAAAGGCTGTACATGAGCAAAAAATAGAAGACAAACAGCAGGAAGAACAAATTTTTACTATGCCTCCAATTTTTGATGGCTGCTATGCTCAAAAGTATGAACAGTGGCGTGCCAAATACAAACATAACCATGATGGGTCTTGTTGTAGGCTCAAAACTTGTATAGCCGCCTGAATGAGAAAATGAATTAAGGAAAATTTCAGGTTGGCCTATAATGAAAGAACTTATAGGGAAAATCGAAAAAACAAGCAGGCCCAAAAATAAAATGGACAGGGTTGTTTTAAGGGCGCCTGTAATTTTGTGTTCTTTTAATCGTACTATAAGGTAAACAAAAATCACAGGTAATATCAAAAAAGCTGCAAATTTTGCGTGCAGTGAAAGACCGAATGCCAAGCCTGAAAGTATTATGTATTTTTTTGCATGCCCGTCTTCGTATAGCAGGAGAAAATACGACATCAACATGGCAAAAAATGTAAGCACTGCGCCGTCTATGTCAACTACAAGTGAAGCAAGCATGTGCCAGTAACCTATGGCCATCAGACCGGAAGTAATTACTGCAGTCTTTGTGCTGTAGAAACGCCTGGCCATGAAAAACATCAAGCCTATTGTGGCCATCCCGAAAATCAACGGTATGGTTCTTATGGCAGAAGTAGTGAAACCCTGGATTGTCGCCAGCTTGAATAGGACTGGAACCAATGGGTTGTGTGGCCATATAACAGAACCGGCATTTTTTAGATTAAAAGTAAGCCCAAGATTTGTAAAAGTATGGTCTTCTGCAAACATCCCCCACTGGGCTTCCTCAAAAAAGAGTATTGTATTTATTCCACCAATGCGAATAAACAATGCTACTATGAGTATGACCGCAAGCATGTACTTGTAATTTGTTTCATTGAAGAATTTTGCAAACCCGGAAACCATTTTACAATATGTGACCGTAAGGGATTAATATCAGTATAAAACTCTTTCTTTTATCAGTCTATAATGAAAACTAATAGTATGCGCATTTCCGTTGGCATTATTACTTTCAACAGGCCGGAAACGCTGAAACTGGTTCTTGAAGCTCTGAAATTACAGACGCGCAAGGCTGATGAAATTATAGTCGTTGACAATTCGACAAATGATGAAACACAAAAATTAATGAAGAAATATCCCAAGGTAAAGTATACCTACGTAAAAGAACGCATATTCCAGCCCCAGGCGCGCAATATCATACTTAAAAAATGTAATGGAAATGTAATTGCCTTTTTGGATGATGACGCCGTGCCTGAAAAGCAATGGCTTTCTGCAATAGAAGAATCTTATTCTGATGATAATGTTGCCGGAGTAACAGGCCCTGCTCTGAATTGTATAAAACCAGGAAAACCAACTGAAAAAATTGTCCGATCAGACAAGAACAGGAATTATTTTACATCGTATGGCGATATACGTTCAGACTCTCGTCGATGGATACCTTCGAAACCCATAAAATGCAGTATAATGCTGGGCGCAAACATGTCATTCCGCATGAATTTTCCAGAGAAAATTCATTTTGACGAGTTCTACGGCAAAGACGCTGCTTTCCGCGAGGAAACAGATCCGCAAGTGGCTTTGATCAAGAAAGGAGGTATTTTTGTTTACAATCCAAAAGCGCTTACATGGCACATGAAATTTGCAAAGGGCGGCATTCGCTCTAACCCGCCAGAAAACTATTATTATTTTTGCGGCATAAACCACAGGCATTTTGCAGACAAATATTTCCCTAAATGGAAAAGCCGCTTGTCATGGATTTTCTTCTCTCTTAATCCGCCTTGCTTGTGGCTGGCAGTAGTTATGGCAATAGCAAGGCGGGATAAAAATATACTGAAATGGCACAAAGGTTTGTGGGCAAAATAATAACTAAACAGTAGTAGATAGATTTAAGTACGTTTCTACCATAAAAAATAAAGTGAATTGTATGGCAACAGCAATTGAAATTAAATTAGACAAAAAGGCTATAAGCCCTACAACATCATCTGTCTACTCGTTAATAGGCAGAGCTTACTTAAGAGAAGAATGCGATTTCTCATATTCAGACAATCTTGTAATAACAAGCAGAAATTATTCTGGTTCTAAACAAATACTGGAAGAAATGATAGCACGCGGCGAACTGCCAGAAGGCGCTGTTATATCAACAGCAGCCATGGAGCATGCGCTTGACCTTGCATCTTTAAGAGAAGGCATAGACCCAAGACAAGCAAAGCATAACAATGACCTTTTTGCAAGAAACAAAGAGGAAAAATACAGATTTCTCTGGACATCAACGCTGCTAAGAACGCCAGCAGGCCGGAAAAGCGACAGGTATGAAACAAACAAGAAAGGAAGCATAAAATACCCAAGGGATGTTTTTGAGTTTGACGAGCAGGTGGGAGAAATGCTTGTGCCGCAAGGCAACGGTCTTGTTGTTGTAGAATTTGACCATGCTTTTGGAGTGCCATCTGAAACAAAAGTTATTGACTATCCGCACAAAGGTTATTATGCTCATTTCTGGTTTGACGAAAGTAAACCAGAAGTTGCCGTCGGCCGCAGGGGCGACTGGCATCGCGATGGGGACGCTGGGTGCCTGCTCGTCAATGCGAACTACGAGCGCTGGGATGCGGATTCGGATGACGGCTTCCGTCCAGTAGTTAGGGGTTCTGGTTTTGAAATAGAGAAATTCAGGCTTGTGGAACTAAAATAAATTTCCACGTTTGTCCTACGCTTATTTTAAATTCTATTATTTCATTTCTTGTTATGCGCATATGTTTTGTTACAACTACGCCTGTAACCTCGATAGGCGGTGTTGAAAATGTTGCCTTCAATATAATGGAGCAGGCCAAAAAGGCAGGTCATGAAGCAGAAAATGTATTTGCATACGAGAGTTACAAAAATCCGCTGGCTTCTCTGCATGCATATAAAGGTGTTGAAAAGAAAATTAAAAAAGGAAATTTTGATATCGTGCATTCGCACGATAATGCAGCATACTATTTTGCTAAAAATAACATAACAGACAAAATACCCATTATCCACACTTCCCATGGCACATGGGGTAATTATTTCTCAGTTATGCATGGAGTAAAGAAAAAATTATTCAGCAAGAACAGCATAAAGCTCGAAAAGCTTATTGTGCAAAATGCTGACATCAATACGTCAGTATCAGATTACGTACAAAAATCTATCTTAGAGCAATATGGCATGAAGTCTCATACTATACACAACGGTGTTGACATCGAGAAGTTTAACACACACGGCAAGATAAACAATAAGGTTCCTACAGCTGCATGGATCGGAACAAATACAAAATTAAAGGGGCTTGATATAGCCATAGAAGCTGTAAAAATGTTGAACCTTAAACTAATTGTTGTTGGAGTTACTGGAAAAAACGACAAAGAAATAATCTATCTTGGGAAATTGCCCCCAAACCAGATGCCAATTATTTATAAAAAAGCAGATTTCCTGCTGTTCCCATCAAAATATGAATCACATCCCATAGCCCCGTTAGAAGCGCTTTCATCTGGTTTGCCTGTAATTGTGTCTGAACAGTCAAATGTAGAAATTATAAAAAATGGAATAGAAGGGTTTATAGTTAAGGCCAACCGAAGCGCTAGCGGTTCAGACATTTTTGATTCAGAAGACTATGCAGATTGCATACAGCTAATGCTGAAGAAATACGGCAAAATGTCTGCCGCTGCCAGAAAGCTTGCCATACAGTTCTCATGGAAAAAGCAGGCAAAGAAGTATTTCAGGCTGTATGAAAAACTGTATGATGCCTAAGGGCGTCGGGTAATAGTTATTTAAAAATTTCTATCAATCTCATGGTGATAATTATGACGTACTATCTTGGACTTACAATACCTATAGGCTGGGGGCATGATGCTTCCGCATGCTTAGTCGAAGACAACAAAATAATAGCTTTTGCAGAAGAAGAGAGGTTTGTACGGTACAAACATGCGTTCTCTTTATTTCCCAGATTTTCAGCAAAATTCTGTCTTGATTTTGCTGGCATTAAAATGAGCGATGTCGTCATAGGCTTTAATTTTGATCCTAAGAAATTCAGCAGGGGAGCAAGTGATCAGACGCTTGTGCGTCGGTTTGTCAATACACCAAGAAAGGTGATAGGCGCCAGAATATCAGAGCAAAGCATGCGGAACATGACTAAGCTTGTAAAGTTTTATTTTGGTGCCGATCCTAAACAATACTACCTGGCGCATCATCTTGCACATGCGTTCTCATCTTTCCCGTTGTCAGGCTTACAGCAAGGAGTTTCTTTTAACTTGGATGCTGTTGGTGAAAGAACGTCAACGCTGTTAGGTAATTTTGCTGGCTCTCAGTTCAACACGCTTGTAGAAAGTGACCACTCTCTTGGTTATTTTTATTCCCGTTTTACACAATGGCTTGGTTTTGATGCTGTTGAAGGTGAAGGCACTGTTATGGGTCTGGCGCCTTACGGCAAGCCTGTGCATGACCTTTCTGAGTTTGCAAGACCCACTTCTGGCAGACATCCATTTTACGCTAAGACAGAACCGCAAGATATAGAAAATAAATTTGGTTCTCGCAGGTATGGCCCAGTAGAGGAAATGCATAAAAACGTTGCAGCTTCTATTCAGGACACGCTTGAAAAAATTATGATACATATGGCCCAGCAATACAATGCCGATAATTTAGTTATTGCAGGCGGCATAGGCCTTAACTGTGTTGCAAATGGGCGCCTTATTGAGGAAGGTCATGTTAAAGACATATTTGTCCAGCCAGCAGCAGGCGATGCAGGCGGGAGTATAGGAGCAGCAGTGTGGCTTGCAATGCAGGACGGTCATAAGTTTGAAAAAATGGATCATATTTACTATGGCCCGGGTTATACCAATGATCAGATTAAGAAGGTCTTGAATCTTTGTGGCGTAGATTACGAATTCCATAAAGATATTGCAGGCGTTTCTGCAGAATTGATAGCCAAAGATAAAATAATAGGATGGTTCCAGGGCCGCATGGAAGGAGGACCCAGAGCGCTTGGTAACAGAAGCATTCTTGCTAATCCTACAAATCCTAAAATGAAAGATATACTTAATAGCAGGGTTAAACATAGGGAGCCATGGAGGCCATTTTGCCCTTCAGTATTGTACGAAGACAGGGCAAAATATTTTGAAACAGACAAAGAGTCGCCGTTCATGATACTTGCATTTCATGTAAAGAAAGAAGCTCACAAGGAGATTCCCGCTGTCGTTCATGTAGACGGGACTGCAAGGCCGCAAACAGTAAAAAAGAGTCAGAACCCATTGTACTATAAGCTGCTCCAAAATCTAAAAAAAGAAACAGGACACGGCGTCGTTATCAACACATCATTCAATGTAAAGGGCGAGCCTGTAGTTTGCAGGCCTGAAGATGCAGTCCGATGCTTCTTTGGCACAGGTATGGACGCACTCGCCATAGGCAATTATTTGGTAAAGAAATAAGATTCTTTTTCCCGAGGTTTTCTGTGAATCAAAAAACATTCAAAAAACATTCAAAAAACATTCAACTTTAGTTGCATAGACTTTCTTTTCCCGAGGGTTTTCTTTCTTAGAAAGAAAAGGCTCTTAGAACAATAACTGTAATTATAGCTTCTTTTTAATGTCTTTCCATGAACATTTCTAACATGAAACATGAAGGCAAAACGAACCGACGCCTTTGGCGTCCAAACACTTTCTATGCAGTTATATTCATAGCAATACTTTTGCTTGCAGCATATTTGCGCTTGTCAGCGCTTGACTATGAAACCCTGGGTCCCGGAGAAATGGAATTATATCAGTCTGCAAATGATTATGCTTCAGGCAATATAGTAAAAAGTTTCTATATATTCGACACGCCGCCGCTGTCAAAGTACATTTTAGCTTTCTTGCTGATAATTGCGGGGTTTTCAGAAAGCGCGCTGCGTCTGCTTCCAGCAATTTTCGGAATACTTACAGTTGTCATGACATATTTCTTTGCAAAGAAATTCTATAACAAAAAAACAGCTATTCTTGCAATGACCTTTACAGCATTCTCTTTCATACACCTTCAGATGTCGCGCTATGTTCAGCTTGAAACAGTTATGAGCTTCTTATTCTTGCTGGTGTTTTATTATTTTTTCGATTTTGTAGAAAACAGGAAGAAGAATTATCTGCTTTTCGGTGCAGCTATTGCGCTTGGAATGCTTACAAAATTTATCATGCTTTATGCAATTGCTTCAATAGTTTTGATTGCAATCATATACAAATATATTTCAGTCAGGCGCAAGCCACAATTTTCCATTACAATAGACAATTTCCTGCTGAAGTCGTTGATAGTTGCTGTCGTATTATTTTTCTTGATATGGCCGCATTCGCTGGTGCCGATTAAAACAGACATAACCTTAAGCGTAGAATTTTCCGACGGCCCGCACATCAATCGCCTAACGCCTTCTATACCGCAGCTTTTGCTTGCACTAGGCAAAAGATCTTCTTCGGCTCAATTAGAAGGCGCGCTTTCCATGCCGTTCGGGTATTTTGTATTTTTCTTGATGAAAGAAAGCATAATTTTCATAGCAGCATTCTTTCTGGGACTTTTTGCAATAATCAAAAAGCCAAAAAATATTGATAAAATGGTTCTTCTGTCATTGGCAATTTTCATGCTTCTGTTATGGGTGCAAAAATGGGGATTTACATACCGCTATTTAGCCATAGTTATACCGCTAATAGCAATAATCGCCGCACGCTGGATAGACCTCATAAAAACGCAAAAAGTTGCTACTGGTATATTGATGATTTTTGTTGTAGTTTTGGCGATATCAGCTTTTGCAGTTCATCCGAATTATATTTACTACAAAAATTTTGATGTGTTAGAGAATGAGCCTGAATTATTCCAATCAGAAGGCATGAAAGAATCAATATCATACATAAGAGAAACCTGCCAGTCTGTCTATACAGATTCGTATTACCATTTCATATTGACGCCGTATTACAACAATGTTACAAAGTACACAAATGAAACAAAGCTGCCCACATGCGTCCTTAAGGGTTACACAGGCCTAGGCTCTTCATCGCCATCATCAGAAAATCTTATCATAGATGATTTCATTAAGTCGCACTCGTGCGAACTCAAGAAGAGCGTAACCAAGAATGACATATTATTGCAGAAGATTTACTACTGCAGTTAATAAGAAGAAAAAGAAATAAAATTTCTTTCTTATAGCTGACCAAATTATAATACCTGATTCTTTATTTGGTTAACTATAAAATAATATTATTTTCTTTTCCCGAGGGTTTTCTTTGTAGCATAAATTCTATAAGGCTACGAAAGAAAAGGCTCAAGCGAACGCCTTCACAACCTTCATACCTTTCATATTCCTCTTCAGGTCGTCTACGTTTCTGATTTTACTGATCCTTCTTATTATGTACTTAGGCCTCATGTAGAATTTTTTGAAAGCTTCTTTATGCATGGCTATTAGCTCATCCCTGTTCTTGTATCCATGTGGAACAAAAACAGGCGACCAACCATGATAGTCATCTAGTGCATTTTTGTCAAGCGTCCCCCATTGCTCATATGTATTCCATAGCTGTGTGCCTGGATATGGGGTTGTAAGTGAGAACTGTGCATAATCAGGATCCAATTCTATTGCAAATTTTATCGTCTGTCTTGCAAGCTCTGGCGTCTCGCCAGGCAGGCCAAGCATGAAAGAACCTCGAATTTCTATACCAGCCTTTTTAACCATTTTCACGGCATTCCTCATCTGCTCCACAGTCATTTTTTTCGTTATGTTGTTTAACAGCTCCTGCACACCTGATTCTATGCCAAAAAATATGTTCCAGCAGCCGGCTTTCTTCATAGCTTTAAGCAGGTTTTCATCTATAAGGTCCAGTCTTGTATAGCAAGACCACACAATATTCTCCTTTTCCATTTCAGCGCAAAAATCATACACCCACTTTTTGTTTAAAGTAAGTATATCGTCCCAGAAAGCGATTTCTTTTATGTTGTATTTGTCTTTAAGCGACCTTATTTCTTCCATGACATTTTTTACAGAGCGCTGTCTGAAAAACCCTTTTGCATCAAAGCAAAAGGTGCAAGTAAAAGGGCATCCCCTGCTTGTAACCATTTGAAAACAATGAGGGTCTTTTTTATACGTGTTTGGCAGAGAGGAGTATTTATTCAAATCACCAAGCAAATGTCGTGCAGGAAATGGTAAGCTGTCTAAATCTTTCACCTTGCCTGCCTCTACTATTTTTATCTGCTTGTATTTTTCAAGGTCTGAAACAATATCAATTATAACATTGTCTGCTTCTTCCTTTACAATTATATCCGCAGCGCTTTTTTCTGCTAATTCATCTGCGGTTATTGTAGCGTGGGGTCCGCCTAAAAGTACGGTGACTTCAGGATATTGACGTTTTATCAAATCAGTAAGTTCTATGGTAACATTAGCCAGCGATGTTATTGCAGCTATGCCAACAAGTTCAGGCTTGAAAGATCCTATTTCTGTAAGTATCTCGCCTGCCGCATAATTGTTAACAGGGCAGTCCATTATATGCACTTCATGACCCGCTCTTTCCAAAACACCAGCCATGTAGCAAAGACCTAAAGACGGTAGAAAACCTCCGACATCGCCTACGTTATGTGCATACCTTTCTTTCAGTGTTTGTGGGGGGAATATGAGTAAAACTTTCATTGGGACACCTAATTCAATTAATCATTTAAAAGGCTTAATACGTTCATATTTCGCATTTAGTGCCAAATTGTTATCTTTAAAAAATAATGCAGGCAATATCAACGTATGGCTGATATATTGGCTGTTTATCCAAAAACAGGATTTGACATAAAGAACGCTTCCGTGGAGCTTCCTTTGGGGCTTATTTCTACTGTATCTGCGGTGTACCAAGATCATGAAGTAAAAATCATAGACCAGCGGGTCGATGAAAATTTTGAAAAAAATATGTTGTCAGAGCTTTCCAAAGGACCGTCTGTAGTGTTGATACCTTCAATGACTGGTACGCAAATAAAATACGCGCTTGAAGCATCCCGCCTTGCAAAAGAAAATTCAAAGGCAAAGGTTCTCTGGGGAGGCGTGCATGCAACGCTAATGCCTCAGCAAACTATTCAGCATCCGCTTATAGACGCTATAGTCATTGGAGAGGGGGAATTTGTACTGAAGGAGTTCATGGAAGCCATTAATGGCAAGCGTGATATGGATTCTGTCAAAGGCATAGCATACAAAAATAGTCATATTAAATTCACAGAACATGCGCCATCGCCTGATCCTAATGAAATACCTGAATTGCCTTACCATCTTGTTAATGTAGAGAACTATGTTAAATCTGGCGGCATCGCATCCTCAAAAGACGAGAGAACTCTGCCGTTTATTTCATCTCGTGGCTGCCCATACACTTGCAAATTTTGCAGTACAGCAGGCATAGCAAAAGGACTCTGGAGATCAATGACAGCAGAACTTACTTATGAACGTGTGAATAAAATGGCAAAAAAATACAATATAAGCGCTGTAAAATTTTATGATGAAAATTTTACATCTAATCCTAAACGTGCCGAACAGATAGCAGAGTTTATAGACGGCAAATTTAAATGGTCTATGCAAGCGCGCATGGACAATATGCTGATAACAGACATGAAAAAGCTTGAAGAAGGAGGTTTGTGTGTTGTAGAGCCTGGAATAGAGTCTGGCAGTGACAGGATATTGAAATTAGTAAATAAGGCTGAGAACAGGGCGACTATGATAGCTGCAAACAGAAAGCTTGCAACAACAAACATAAAGGCATTTTATAATTTTATGATGGGTTTCCCAGGGGAAACAAAAGAAGAAGTCATGGAAACAGTCGATTTGGCTTTGCTGATGATAAGCGAAAATCCAAATGCGCACATCACTCAATTTTACATATTCACGCCATACATTGGCGCGCCTTTGTTCGATTATGCTGTTGAAAATGGTTTCCAGGTGCCACAGACACTTGAAGGATGGGTGGTCTTCAGTCGACAACAAACATACACTCCATGGATTCAAGATAACTTGAGTATGCTGGAATCAATAATGTACACTTCAAAGTTTGTTGATGGCAGGCGCCTTTCACATATTCTTAGAAACACCCATCTGCCAAAGTTCCTTATTCATTACTTTTCAGCTAGATGCCGCAGAAACTGGGAAAATCATAATTTTAACAAAACAGCAAGCATTTCATTGCTTGAACTTATGATAAAAAGAAAGTTCGGCTGGGGCACCTAACTGTTCTTTCTGAACAGGCTTTTGAAATATAGTTTGGTAACAGCAAAAAACATCTCGAATATATTGTCCACGACATGCACGTTGCTTTCTTCTCGTTCATACCAAGAAATAGGAAATTCAGCTGTAGTATAATCAGCTTTTCTTGCTCTAAATAGAACCTCTGTATCCCAGAACCATCCTTTGTTTTTTACCTTGCCCACAATATTTTCAAGAACTTCTCTTCTGAATCCTTTGAAACCACATTGGTTGTCGCGTACGCCAGTTCTCAAAATTATTCTTACAAAAACAGAGTAGCTTGCGCCAAGAAATGCCCTTGTTTTTGATCTTTTTATTCTTGAAACAGGATTGTATCTCGAAGCAACAACAATATCATAATTTTCTAAAAGTTGAAGTACATTCTTTGTGTAGGAAGGATTTACAGAAAGGTCGGCGTCCATGAAAATAATGAAAACACCATTTGCCTGTGTTAATCCGTTTTCTATACCCCCGCCTTTGCCAAGTCTTTTTTCGCTATAAACAAATTTGAGGTTTTTGTACTTTTTCATCAAGGCATTCATTATGTCAGGTGTATTGTCCCTCCCTTCAGCGCTTACAATAATTTCAAATTTTTCCCCTAGCTTTTCAAGTTCCTTGTGTATGATAGGTATGTTTGTTTCTAACAATTTTCCTTCCATATAAGCAGGTACTATCACTGACGTATTAACCGCTGATCGACGCACTTTGTGCGTCGGTTCGTTTTTCATAGATCAAAGTTTAATGAAAAAGTTTAAAAGTAAAGGTGTGTTATCTGAACCACATTAAATAGAGGGCTTTGAATAATATGCATTTCCAACAAAGCCCTTATTGTGAACTTTTTACAAATATAGTTAATCAAAAATCAAATATCCTTGTAATCTTCATATGCGTCTTCCTGGACGTATTTTTTGCCCTGCTTTAGAGCGGTTTCAGCTTTCTGCAACTCTTTGCCCAAGTATGCTGCATGATATAGTTTTGTTATTTTCCCTCTTTTCACGATTTCTGCAGCTATTTCTTCAGCCTTGACGCCAATTATTTTGCAGCATTGCTGCGTTTCTTCTCCATAGCCTGTGTAGTGGTCCGCTATTATCTGTTTTTTCTCATAATCGACATTTATAACAAACCAATTTTCATCATATTTTTCGTCAACAGTCCATTCCTTTCTATAATCCCATCCAGCATACACAACTGGTATTTCTTTGCTTGTATACATTGGGCCGTCATATTGACCGGGATTTTGTTCATCAAGCTCAGAAATCTTGTTTATTATAACGTCAGTGTCCTTTTCCCCAATCAAATCAACCACGGTAATCTGGTTTCTAAAATATTCAATTTCTGAAGCAGTAAGATTTTTTATAAACGGCATTAAGCTTTTTGCGCCAATTATTTTACCGTTTTCTTCTACGCCATTTTCAGCCAGGCATTTAATCGCTTCCCCTGGTTTCCTTTTTTCAACATCCTCTCCACATAAAAGTAAAAAGCGTATTTTTTGATTTGCTATGATTTTTTTGACAACTTTTTCGACGCCAAGGTTTTCAGTAAAACACTTGCCTACAGCAGCCACTTTGTCTGCTGGTACATCCAAGTCGCTGTTTAGCGTGCATATAGCAACGCAAGAAGTGCTGTTAAACATTTCATTAATGAGCTGGACAATCTTATAAAACTAATCAAATTTTGAAGAATGACCTAACCGATGTCCTTACGACATCTAAGTATAGATATAGTTTAAATATATTGCTTGTGCTGTTTACTGTGATGATAATGTACTATGCAAGTTTTGTAAAGACTCCATTTCTTTGGGGTTGCTTCAGAGAACATGCGTTCTCTGAGCTCTCAGAGAATCTGCAGATCGTGGAGACCTTTCAGGAAGTAAACGACGCGAACCAACGACACACAAATGTGTCCATACACCTTGCGTCTACACACTCAAAAAATGGATGTGCAAGAGGGTTGTTATGAGAGTAGGTATATTGGGTGCAGGCATGTCAGGTTTGTCGTGCGCATTTCTCTTGAAACAAAACGGTGTAGATTTTGAAATACTTGAATCAGATAACGAGTATGGAGGTTTATGCCAGTCTATAAGAAACGACAAAGGCTTTACTTTTGATAAAGCAGGTGGGCATATTTTCTTTACTAAAGATGATGAAGTTAAAAAACTTGTGAATATACTGGTTAAAAATCTGCTCACAGTCAGAAGAAACACAAAGATTTTGTTCAAAGGGCGTTTTGTTAAATATCCGTTTGAAAATGGTTTGTCAGACCTGCCTCCTGAAGACAATTACGAGTGTCTTCTGGAATTCATAAAAACATTGAATGAAAATTTTGAAAAGCCAAAAACATTCAAAGAATGGATTTACCAGACATTTGGAAAAGGCATAGCAGAGCGCTACATGATTCCTTATAACACTAAGATATGGAATTGCCCGCCAGAAGTTATGGACACATTCTGGGTGGATGGTCGTGTTCCTAAACCTCCTGTAGAGGATATAATAAAATCTGCAGTAGGCATATCAACGGAAGGTTATACTCATCAGCTAAATTTTCAGTATCCTGAAACAGGCGGTTATCAGTCTGTTCCAGAAGCATTTTATGAACAGGTTAAGGATAAGGTTGTATTTAATTACAAGGTTCAGAAAGTAGAGCAACAAGGCAAAAAATGGTTTGTTTCTGATGGAAAAACAGAGAAAATATATGACGAAATTATTTCTACTATGCCAATATTTGCGCTTCAAAAGGCGATGAATCTTCCTGATAAAGTCAAC